>Ga0257114_1000490_pt1 | contig 31438 bp, 23 predicted proteins | sample SI112_10mmetaG_FD_190149 | JGI IMG/M metagenome (GOLD analysis project Ga0257114, IMG submission 190149) | Marine microbial communities from Saanich Inlet, British Columbia, Canada - SI112_10m | ecosystem: Environmental > Aquatic > Marine > Inlet | place: Canada: British Columbia | collected...
CTACGAATGGAGGGCAATGTATATCATGTGGAAATTGCTCAACATATTGTGAGCAAGGGATTGATGTAAGGGCTTATGCTCAAAAAGGTCAGAATATAATACGGTCGAGTTGTGTTGGTTGTGGTATTTGCTCAGCTGTTTGCCCTAGAGGAGTTTTGAAGCTAGAGAATGGTCCTGAGGAGAAAAGGATTTCGGATGATAATCCTATTGTGATTGGGAATGATGGAGTGAAGCTGAAGGATATGCGTTAGTTTTTTTGATGATTATAAATAATTCCCGTTTTTTTTAATGTTTGATGACTTTTGCCGAAATATCTTCGGTTTCGTTCAGAGTAACTCAATTTATTTAGATTTATAACTGCGGTTTTAATTTTGCTGCTACTAATTCTACTAAATTATTATTCCTACATATTTACGAAGGGATTAGCACTGGTTCTTTTGCGAATCAGTTTATATTAATAAACTTACACAAGTTTGGCTTTTTCTTTTTAATGGTAAAAACTCTTAGTTTATCAATCTTTCTCCAATCACTTATGAACAATGACTCCAAGTCATTTTTTAACAGTAAATCAATAAGTTGCATCAAAACTAAGGGTGTCTTGTTAATAAAAAAGTACGTATCTTGCGTCCCCGCTGTGAAAAATGGATTAAGATGAAGAACGTAAGGAATGGTATTGTTGCAATTTTATGTATTGTGTTTCTTGGAAATATCCTCGGAGGTGAAGGTACTAGTGTAGTAAATACTGTATCCAACGAAGTTGTTGCTTTAAATTACTTTGATGCCTTAAAAGTTAAGCTCGAAAAAGGCATGGTGAAAGCCGATTTAATACTTTTGGTTGATAGCTTACTGGAAAAGGAGAATATCGATTCTAACGTGATCGATTTGCTTAGCTTAAAAATTAATGAAGAATATGGCGCACCTTGGCCAATCGATACTAATCCATATCCTGCACACGATGTTTACAAGTCTTGGAATACATTAATGCCACATCCTTACAAATCAGATATTTGTCGTCATGATTCTGAAACAACTCTAAGTTTAACCGATAATTTTATGAATTGTGGATATGAGCATCCTATAGAAGGTGTTGTAACTTCACGGTTTGGTTGGAGAAACGACAGACCTCATAATGGTATTGATATTGATTTAGTTCGAGGAGATACTGTCAGGAGTGTATTTAGAGGAGTTGTTAGATTGGCTAAGTGGACTGGAGGTTACGGTAGAACATTGATTATTCGTCATAATAATGGATTGGAAACTATTTATGCACATTTGTACAAGATAATGGTACAACCAGGAGATATTGTTGATCCGGGACAAGCTGTTGCTAGAGGAGGTAACTCAGGAGCTTCAAGAGGAAGTCATTTACATTTTGAAACTAGATATAAAGGGAAACCTATTAACCCTGAAACAATTATTGATTTTAAAAAATTTGAATTGCTTTCGGATTCGGTAGTGATAAGAAAAACCAAACAAGGCTATGTCTCATTTCAGCCAGGAACACAGTTTCATAAGATAAAAGGGGGTGATTATCTTTATAAAATCGCTGGTATGTATGGCGTGTCTGTAAACCAAATTTGTAAATGGAATGGCATTAAAAGAAACCACATTCTTTTGGGAGGTAAAGAGTTGAGGGTTAGTAAATAATTTTACAACCCGGTAATAAAGACCTTAAAACATCTATTTCAACCAGAGGAATTTTGTTACCTGTTAAATCCAATATTTCCAATCCTCTAATTTTCGATACTTTTTCAGGAAGAGAAGTTAGTTTGTTCTCTCTTAAACTTAACTCTTTTAATGTAGCTAATTGAAAAACTTCTTGAGGGAAAACAGTGAATTGGTTTTTATCTAAAATTAACGTCTGTACACTTTTCGATTGACCAAAAAGGGAGTCTACTTTTGTAAGATGACAATCAATCATCATAATTTTTTTAAGCTTGCCATTTGTTTGTAGCCCTTTTGGAAACTCTTTAAGGTTACTCTTGTATAGCATGATTGATTTAAGATTGTAAAGACCTTTAAATGCTTCTTTTGTAAAAAAGGTATCTGCATTGTTCACTTGAATTTCCAATTCAGCCAAGCTTCCAAGTTTATTAAATGAATCGGGTAAACTATCTAAAACTGTATGGTGTAATATAATTGTTTTGATGGTTGGTGTACTTCCGATACTTTCTGGGAGCTTTTTTAATGGATTTCCTGAGCTTTTTAAATACATGAGGTTTCTAAATGTAGAAATGCTCTCGGGGAAACTATCTATGTTGTTGTTATTCAGGTCTATAACGTAAAGCTTACTAAGTTTTTTAATTCGCTTAGCAGACTTGCTTAAGTCTTCCCCTTCTGATTTTAGTTTATAACAGTTTTGTGCGTTGAGTAAAGCTTGATTAAAATTCGAAAAAGTTTCCGACCCATAGGGTCCGTAAATCTGAAATGGATCAATTTTATTTTGCCCGATACCTAATAATGGTATTGCGATGAATAAGAAAACTAGTTTTAAAATTTTCATCTTTTTAAGATAGCAAAATCAATTATTATACCACGTGTGTTGATTGTGTTTTTTGCACTCAGGTTTGCAAACGTTTCTTTTAATTTAATAACCGAATTAGACTTAATTAAGAATGGCAAAACAGTACATAAATTTAAACCCGCAGAATCTAGCGGGATTTTTGTCCACCTTTTTTAAAAATTAAATTCATTCGTAAAAACCATTTCGCAACTCATCATTTAAATCAACCATTCATCAATTTTTGAGAGAAATGTTTTATAAAAAGCAATTCTTGAATTAACTTTGGTTGCATATACAACTAAATTGTGTTGAATCCAGAGAATTTTATAGGTTACCAATTAAAGACGAGTGGAAGAGCTTTTACAAACGAAGTGAATAGTCGTGTTAAAGAGCTGGGATTACCCATTACTATTGAACAAATTGGAATTATTTTTAGGTTGTTTTTTAATCCTGGAACTACGCAAAAAGATATTGCGGGTTTTTTCTGTAAAGATAAAACGACTATAGCAAGAATAGTTGGTACAATGGAGCGCAATGATTTAGTGGTTCGAGTACCTTCGGAGATAGATAAAAGAATTAATTTATTATACCTCACTAACAAAGGAAAAGAACTACAGAGTATTTTAATTAAGGTGGTGTTGGAGACTTCTGAAAAAGCGGCCAAAGGTATATCTAAAGAAGAATTAGAAATCACGAAAAAAGTTTTAAATCAAATCAAAATTAATCTTGACGACAAAGGTTGCTAAAACAACTAAATTTTATAATTATGAATGACTTAAGTAGAAAAGTAGTTTTAGTATTATTGGCCATTGGTGCGACAATAGGAATTGTAAAAATAATGGGCTCTTTTCAGGAAGAACCTTTAAAAGTAAATGTTAAACCCGTTTATAAAAGTGTACGAGTGGAGCATATTGTTTTAGGTGAACACAAGGCAGAAGTTAAGTTTTCAGGTAAATTAGCAGCAGAGGAGAAGATTGATTTATTTACTGAAGTTGGTGGGCTTTTATTAACCGAGAACTTTAAAGAAGGTAATAGATTTGCTAAAGGAGCTGCAATAGCACAATTAAACGCGGTGGAATTTACAAATGGGTTAAAGGCTCAAAAAACACAATTACTTACTCAAGTTGCTGGATTGATGGGAGATTTAAAAATTGATTTTTCTGACTCGGCAAATGAATGGGAACAGTTTTTAAATGCAATTAAAGTGGATGTGCCTTTACCTGTGTTGCCTAATTTAGAGGATGAAAAATTAAAGCGTTTTGTAGCTGGTAAAGGTGTTTTAAACAGTTATTATAAGCTTAAAAGTCAAGAAGAAAAATTGTCGAAGTTTACAATTAGTGCTCCTTTTAATGGGGTGTTAACGCAAACATCTATTCAGAAAGGAACTTTAGTGAGAGGTGGACAAAAGATTGGTGAGTTTATTAATCCTTCATCATACGAGTTAGAGACAGAGGTAAGTTTATCTGATTTAAAATTCATTTCAAAAGGAAGTTCGGTACAGTTAAACTCTGATGATTTAAATCAATCATGGAAAGGAATTGTTTCGAGAATTAATTCTTCGTTAGATGCCAACTCTCAGATGGTTACAGTTTATATCAAGTTAGTTGGGCAAGACTTGAAAGAAGGAATGTTTTTACACGGGACTGCCAAAGGTGCCAATTTTGAAAATACTGCGTTGATAAACAGAAAGCTTTTGAAAAATGGTGGAGTCTTTTTAGTTGATAGTGGAATTGTAAGCCATCATAAAGTGAACGTTTTATATGTTAACCAAGCCAAAGCAATTATTAGCGGTTTATCTGCTGATGTTAAAATAGTAGCGGATAACATGAAAGGATTGTTTAACGGTATGAAAGTTACCGAGACTAAATAAGGTTCAGATTAATCATAAGGTGAATAAATAATCATGCGGAAATTATTATCATATTTTATTAAATACCCAATCGCTGGAAACATCCTGATGTTCATGTTGATTTTGATGGGATGGGTAGGGATGAAGTCGTTACGAACTACTTTCTTTCCTGAAAGAGAATCTACCTTAATTCAAATTAGAGCGGTTTATCCTGGAGCTTCTCCAGCTGAGATTGAAGAAGGAATTGTTTTGAAAATTGAAGATAAATTAGAAGGCGTAAATGGTATTGAACGTATTACTTCTCAGTCGTTAGAAAACACAGGGATTATTAACATTGAGGTTAACTCTGATTATAAAACAGATGCTGTTTTACAGGATGTAAAAAACTCGGTTGATGGAATTAATTCATTTCCATCTAGCATGGAGCCTGCTTCTATCGCGAAAAGAGAGCCACCTCAGCATGCTATATCTGTTGCTTTAAGCGGTGATTTACCACTAAAACAGCTAAAGACGATTGCTCGGAATTGGGAGAATAAATTGCAAGAAGATCCTTTAATTTCTCAAGTAGATGTTTCGGGTTTTCCGGATGAGGAAATTGAAATTAAAGTGGATGAACATTTATTGAATAAATATGGTGTTACGATACAAGATGTTGCCATTGCTGTAAGAAAAGATAATGTTGAAATTACTGGAGGTGAATTAAAAACACCTGAGGAAAACATTTTAATCCGAGCGAGAAACAAGAAGTATGAAGAGGTTGAGTTTGAGGAGGTAGTTGTTAAGGCTTTACCAAATGGGAATATTATTCGTTTAAAAGATGTTGCTGTAATTACAGATGGCTGGATAGACCAGCCTGCTGAACAATTTGTTAACGGAGTTCCTTCCGTAATTGTAAAAGTGAGTTATACGATTCATGAAGATCTTAAAAGTATTGCTGAAAAAGTGAAGGCTTATGTTGCTGATTTTGAGAAATCTCATCCCCAATTAACAACTCAAATAACAAGAGACAGTTCTAAGGTTTTAGTTGAAAGAATAGATTTATTAATTAGTAATGGTGTAGTAGGTTTTCTTCTTGTATTTATTTTTCTTTCGATGTTTTTACATCCACGGTTGGCTATTTGGGTTGCAATGGCAATTCCGATTGCTTTTGGAGGGATGTTTATTCTTGCTGGAGGAGCTGGGATTTCGATTAATGTTATTTCCTTGTTTGGAATGATTATCGTTATTGGGATTTTGGTTGATGATGGTATTGTAATTGCCGAAAACATCTACCAACATTGGGAAGATGGTAAGCCACCAGTTCAAGCTGCAATTGATGGAACTATGGAGGTTTTACCTGCAGTTTTCTCCGCGATTTTAACTACTGTAATTGCATTCTCAGTCTTTTTCGTGATCGATGGTGTAATGGGTGATTTCTTTGTGGAAATGGGGTTTGTTGTAATCGCAACTTTAGTTGTTTCCTTAGTTGAAGGAGCATTGATTTTGCCTGCACACGTTGCGCATTCTAAAGCGTTAACAGCTGAAGGTAGAAAAGGGCCGATGATTAAAGTGATTAACTGGTTTACTAAGATTTTAGATTTCTTAAGAGATCGGATTTATATGCCCGTTATTAATTTCTCTTTAAAACAAGCATCTTTTGTAATTGTAGCTTCGTTTGGATTTTTAATTATTGCGGTTTCGATGATGACATTTGGTTATCAAAAAATGTCGTTTTTCCCACCAATTTATGCTGATAATTTTAGAATTCAGTTGGAGATGGCGCCTGGGACAAATAAAGATATTACAGAGAAATATATTGATGAGGTTAGAGCGTCTGTTTGGCAATTTAATGATTCGTTAAATATTGAAGGACAGGGTGTTGTTACAACGGTAACGAAATATTTAGGAAGTGGAACGCATCAAGCTGGATTAACGGTGATGCTTACGCCGAGTGAAGATCGATTGTTAACATCGGCACAGATTAGTACGCTGATTTTGCAAAAAGTTGGTCAGGTACCGAATGCAGAAAAATTAACAGCCAAAGAAGGGGGCCCATTTGGTCGTCCAATATCTGTTGCTCTTTACTCTAGAGATAATGAGATTTTAGATGTTTTTAAAGAGCGTTTATTAACGGGAATGCAAAACATGGGTACTTTAAAGAATATCGAATCATCAGACCAAAAAGGGATGCTGGAGCTAAATATTCAACTTAAAGACAAAGCTTACTCATTGGGTGTTAATTATACGGATGTTATTGCCGAGATTAGAAATGGTTTTTATGGATATGAAGTTCAGCGTTTACAGCGCGGATTAGATGAGGTTAAAGTTTGGGTAAGATATAACAAGGAAAGCCGAAATTCGATAGGTGATCTTGAGAATAAGCGTTTAAGAATTAGAGGTAAAGATTATTTGGCAAAGGATTTAGTTACGATCAGCCAAGCTAGAGGTGTTGTGAAGTATGAGCATTTGGATGGTAAAAGAATGATTAAGGTTGAAGCTGATATTTTAGATGTTGAAACATCAAGTTCGAGCGAATTATTGGCTTTTGTAAACGATAGTTTAGTTGGTCCACTGATGCTAGAATATCCGGAGGTTAAAAAATCGGTTGAAGGTCAGGCAAGAGAAATGGGTAAGGTTCAGAAGTCTATGAGTGCTAGAGGAGGTTTTATTTTATTGTTCATGTTTATAACTGTAGTGTTAACTTTTAGGTCGTTTTCACAAGCAGCAGCTGTATTTATAACCTCTGTTTTTGGTTTCGCAGGAGTTGTTTGGGGGCACTATATACATGGATATCAAATGAGCTTGTTCTCCATTTTTGGAATGATTGCTTTAATTGGAATTATGGTAAATGATGCTTTGGTGTTGATTAGTGCATTGAACATTAACCTTAAGCGAGGTATGGAGTTTATTGCTGCCTTGAAAAAAGCTGCAATATCAAGGTTTCGACCAATTTTATTAACCTCTCTTACTACAGTTGCGGGATTAGCTCCGTTGATTTTTGAGAAAAGTATGCAAGCTCAATTTTTAATTCCTATGGCAATTGCAATTGCTTACGGGTTGATTATGGCTACCTTTTTAACACTTGTGTTCCTGCCATCTATTTTATTAATATTCAATAAGTGGAAAGTAGTGAAGACTTGGTTAATGACAGGTAAGGTTGAAAAAGCTACTGAAAATGTAGAGAGAGCGGTAATTGAGTTGGAATATGAAAGATTGGTTGACGAGGTTGAATAACTCTCTTGAATAAAAATATTTTATGAAAAAATTTACATTAATATTATTGGGGATTCTCGCTGTTAGTAGCGTTAACGCTCAGATGCTTAAGTTAGAAGATGCTATTACTTTAGCATTATCTAACAACCACAATGTTATAATTACTAAGCAACAAAACGAAGCGAAAAAACAAGATATCCATCTTGGTGCAGTTGGTTTTTTGCCAACATTAGACGGATCTGTAGGAGGGAATTATAGTGGTTCAAATACAGACCTAGAATTTGCTACGGATGCTTTTCCGGATATTAAAAATCAGGAAGCAGCACAAAGTAATCAGTCTGCTAAAGTAACTGCAACTTACATGATTTTTAATGGAGGAGCTAGAGTTAAATCATATGCCAAATTGAAATCATCAGGTACGTTGAGTGAGTTGCAAACGAAGATTAGTTTGGAGAGTACGATGATTCAGGTGGTGAATGGTTACTACGAAGTTATTAGAGTTGGTAACCAATTAGACTTCATGAAAAATTCGCTTGAGATTTCTAGAGATCGATTAAATAGAGTGAAGACAAACAGCGCTTATGGAAATGCAGGGAAAATTGATGTTTTAAATGCCCAAGTTGATTTTAATAATGATAGTTCAAATTTTATCAATGCTGAATTGATTTTGAAGAAAGCGAAAAATGAATTGAATTTTTTATTGGGAAGAACAATCGCTACTGAATTTGATGCGGCGGGTGAATTAACATTGCCTGTTATTAATGAAGTATCGGAATATATGAAAAAGGCTAAGGAAAATAACACCTCTATAATTATGTCGAATATTCAGCTGGATATGGCTGAGTTGGAAAAGAAGATTAACAAATCTGGTTTTTTGCCAACACTTTCTTCAAGTTTGGACTATGGATATCAAGCATCGGCTAATGATGTTGGAATTATTCAAAAGAGTGGATCTATTGGTACAACTGCAGCATTAAGTTTAAAATGGAATTTATTTGATGGTTTGAAGAAGCAAAAAGCTTTGGAGAAAGCTAAAATAATGGTTGAGGTTAGTAATATTGAGCAACAGCAAACTTTGTTGAAAATCGAAAAAGAAGTTCAAAATTATTATGATGCGATTAAAGTAAATATTGATTTGCTTTCATTGGAAAAAGCAAAGCTAGGGGTTGGTAAGATGAACTTAACAAGATCTAAAGAGTTGTTTGATAACGGTTCGATTAATAATGTTCAATTTAGACAGGCTCAGTTGAATTTAATTCAAATTGAAAACAATATTAATAATTATAGGTATTCTATTAAAATATATGAATATCAACTTTTAAGGATGACGAATGAATTGGTTAAGTAATTTATTTATCAGGACATATCGGGTGCTATTGTTTTTGGGGAAATAAGAAGTTAGTATTGCGATATCCTAGACCACTAATCCTAATAGTGATCTTGTTGAAAAATATTTGGGAGATCTTCTTGAATTTGGTTCAGACTTATAGGTTTTTAGTATTTTCGCGGCATGCAGCTGTCTGAAGTCAAATCTTTAATAGAAAATCAATCAAAAGTATTTATTGTTACTCATAAAAATCCTGATGGAGATGCTATGGGGTCGTCTTTGGGTTTAGCTTCTGTTTTGAGAAAAAAAGGATGTGCGGTTACAGTTGTAGCTCCTACGGAATATCCTGACTTTTTAAAATGGATAGTTGGAGATGGCACTGTCAAAGTTTGGGGTGAGCATTCGGATGAGATTAAAAAATCGGCTGAAGAAGCAGATCTTTTATTTTGTTTAGATTTTAATGCTTTACACCGAATTGATGAGGTTGGTGAACTGGTATCGGTGGCAAAGGGTAAGAAGGTAATGATTGATCATCATCAACAACCAGAAGCTTTTGCTGATTATATGATAAGTGATACTTCGGCAAGTAGTACTGCTGAAATGGTTTATGCTTTTGTGGAAAGCATTGATTTAGATTATTTGATAGATGGTGATGCTGGAGAAGCACTGTATTGTGGAATTATGACGGATACGGGTTCTTTTAGATTTCCATCAACAACTTCAAGAACACATCGGATTACAGCTAATATTATAGAGAAAGGTGCTAATCATTCAATGGTTTATCGTAGAATTTTTGAAAGTAATACCGAAGCTACTTTAAGAGTTATTGGCCATTGTATGAGTACAATGGAACTAATGAATGAGGAGGGAGTAGCTATTATAAAAATTTCCAAAGCGGATCATTACAAATTAAAAATCAAAAAAGGAGATACCGAGGGAGTTGTGAACTACGGTTTAACTATGCCACATATCAAGTGCTCTGCGTTTTTTAGAGAGGATAAAGGAATTGTTAAAATTTCGTTTAGATCTAAAGATGACTATGATGTAAATTCATTTGCGCGCGAATATTTTAACGGAGGTGGGCATGTAAATGCCGCTGGAGGAATGAGTAAGGATTCATTGGATGCTACTATTGAGTATTTTAAATCGATCATTAAAAATAAATAAGCTTTGAGACCTACTTTTCAATTTATAATTATATTATTTGTGGTTTTATTACAAGTTGCTTGTAATGAGCCAGAGATTATCGAAAAAGACGACCCTTTTAAAGGAATGAGTAAAAAAGAACGTGTAGATGCTATGGAAGATGCGATGCGACGGGCTGGCAAGAAAGAACAAATTCAAATTGAAGGTTATTTAAAACGCCATCAAATACCTGCGATTAAAACTTCTACTGGTGTTCATTATTACATTTATCAAGAAGGAGAGGGGGAAACTCTAAACGATGGAGAAGTTGTAGTACTTGATTATGTGGTAAGTAAAATTAATGGTGATACTTTGTACACAACTCAGGAGAAATTAGACGAGTTTAGAATTGCAAATGCAGACAAAGAAAGTGGTTTGCATGAAGCTTTAAAGTTACTTAAACCGGGATCGAAAGCTATAATTGTGATTCCTTCTTACAGAGCGCATGGAATTAGTGGTGACACGGATAAGATTCCACCTTTAACAACTGTTGTTTATAATATATCTGTTAAGTAATGAGATTTACTACTGTAATATTTGCTTTGTTTATGGTTGTTGCTTGCAATCAAAAACATGATGGCTATGCTGAGAAGGAAAGTGGATTGCTGTTTAAGCTTGAATCTATTTCAGATTTCGAAAAAAGAATTAAGCCGAATAATTACTTACAGTTTAAATATTCTTTCAAAGATTACTTAGGGAAGGAATTAAATAGATCAAGGATTTTACTAAAGGTAAATGATGTCTACAATTCTGGAGGTTTGCTAGAAACCTTAAGTTTAATAAATGAAAAGGAAGTTGCATCTGCTATTTTTCCGCTTTCAAAATTAAGAGAAGAGTTAGAGGGTGCTTTTTCTTTTAATGGATTTCCTGACTCAACAGTTTTACATGTCCAAGTTCAAATTGACAGTATTTATACGAAGGACGAGTTTGAGAATGCACAAAAAAAATTTAAAAATTGGATTAATGAAGTTGAGACTAAAGATTTTGATGTTTTAAAAGAGGAGCAATTGATGGACGATTTTGAGCAAGAAAATCATTTGTCAACTGAGCAATCTCTAACTGGAATAAGATATTTATTTTTAAGAAGAGGCAAGGGGGAGGCATCGGGTTATGGAAAAAGAGTTGAATTAAAATATACTGGACGGTTTTTGAACGGTGAAGAGTTTAATACAACTGATTTATTAGAAAACAAATCACAGGACTTTTATGTCGGTCAGGAAATGCAAGTGATTAAAGGAATAGAAGAAGCCTTATTGTTTATGAGAGAAGGCGACGCTGTTTTATTAATATTGCCTTCATGGATGGGGTTTGGGACAAATGGCTCATCAACAGGTATCGTACCTGCAAAAACTCCGGTTGTTTATGAGCTAGAATTAAATAAAGTGAATTAATCCTTTAAGATTAAGAAGTTGTTGTGCAACTTTGCAAAACGCTATTATTCAAAATAATGAGAAAAGTATTTGTAACTGGAATAGGAACTGATGTTGGTAAAACGATTATTGCTGCAATTCTTACCGAAGCTTTACAGGCTGATTATTGGAAACCCATTCAATGTGGTAGTTTAGAGCTTACCGATACAGAGCGAGTAAAGCGTTTAGTTGAATCTAAACAATCTTACTTTCACTCAGAGGCATACTTATTAGGAACACCCGCTTCACCTCATTACGCTGCTGAAGTTGAAGATAAAAAGATTCATTGGGGTAGACTCAAAGTTCCAGAGACTGAAAACACGTTAGTAATTGAAGGAGCTGGGGGGATATTAGTGCCTTTTAATTATAAAGGAGAGTCGATGCTTGATATGGCAAAAAACTGGGATGCTGAGGTGGTTATTGTCTCTAGGAATTATCTTGGAAGTATCAACCATACTTTACTTACTTTAAAAGTATTGATGGATAGTGGTGTAAAGGTTTTGGGTATTATTTTTAATGGGGAGGAAAATCCATCTTCGGAGGAAGTTATTCTTAAAGCAACCAAAGTTCCTTTATTGGGAAGGATTAAAGAGGAGTATGAATTTACTAAAGATTTGATTACAAAATATTCTCGAGATTATGTTTTCATTTAAATCTCAGCTATAAACTATTAATGAATTCCAAGAACGGTTCGCGCTTACTTGGTGCTATTCTAACGGTTTCAAGCCCAACTTCAACTAATTCTTTATCGATTCTGTTGATATGATTTACGTTAATAATTGTTGATCTATGAATTCTGAAAAATGAGTTTTTTGGCAATTTTAAATTTACTTTATTCATCGAAGAATTTACCAAATATTTTTTTTTAAAAGTGTGTACTTCAATATAATCTACTGCTGCTGAAATATGTGTTATGTCAGCATATTTTAATTTATGCAACATACCGTCGCTCTTTATAAATAAATGATTTTTTTCTTCGGATGGAATTGGGGTGAAAGAATTTAATTTTGTTTTTATTTTCCCCATCATTTTCATAAAGTCAACAAATTTTACTGGCTTTAGTAAATAACCTAAAACATCGAGATTAATTACTTGTATTGCATATTTTGGTTTTGATGAAATAACTAAAACAGATACGGATTTTTCAAAAGAGTTTAATAAATCTACACCACTCATTTTGGGCATTTCCATATCAAGAATTATAAAGTCTAATTTTAATCCATTCTGCGCTTTTAAAAAATCGATTGGATTGTTAAAAACACCAACACAATTAATACCATCTATTTCCTTAAGGTATTCTTCAATTAAAGCGTTTTGAACAGCATCGTCGTCAATAATAATACAATTCATTTTTAAATAGTTTTATTCTCGGTTTTACGGTTTATTCTTAAAAAGTTTCACATTTTTTTTGCGTTGACGGCTAATGTCCTAACTTTGAATTTGAAATCTATTTTCACTCAATTTTAGTAAATTATGTTTATGAAATTTTTTAAGATATTATTTTTTTCTCTCACACTGTTAGTTGTAAATGTTCAAGCTCAGAAGTTAAGCGCTAAGTGGTCGGATCGTATGATTTTGGACGATAAAGTAGATGGCTTTTTTGGTGAGATTGTCGGAGGTAATAAAAAATACATCTACGCTAGATTTAACAATGGTGGTGTAGGTACGAAAATCATTGGATTTGATAAAAAAACACTGACCAAGCAATTTAAAGCTGAGATCTCTGGTTTTGATGCTAACAAGAAAGATGAAAAGAAGTTTAAAAATTTAATTATTTATAAAACCGTAGTTTATGAAAAAGAGATTTATGTGTTTTATAAATCTTATGACAAAAAGGAAACTAAAATATTGGTTCGTTCTTATACTCCTGAATTGAAAGAGTTAAATGAATTAACGGTCGTTACAACTCAAAAAGATAAGATAGCAAGAGAAAATAAAGAAGCTTTTCCTTTTATTAGAATTAATGCAAAAGCAGGAAAAGTATTTATCGGAGTTGAAAAAGAAACTAAGCCTGGAGATAAGATTAAATTGGAATACAGGGTTTTGAACAAAGATTTTTCATTTTCAAAATCGGATTATGTTACTTTGCCACTAGAGTACAATGCAGGAAGAAGAGGTAAAGGTGTAGACGGAATGTCGTCTAGATATGATTTAGGAGATGATGGGGACATGCATATTAGATCAACAATTAATCCTACCAGAAAGCAAGTTAAAGACACTAAAAGAAAAAGTAATAGGACTGATAAGATAGAAAACTTAAATAAATTAAACTATGAGGTACTGTCCACAATTAACTTGAAATCCGGAAAGTTTAAAAGTGTCAATATTAAGGTTGATGGGAAAAAATTATTCTCTGTAAATAGAATGGTTACAAAAAGGGGAGGCGCTAAGATATTTGGCTACTACAGTGATTTCTCAAAAGATAAAAAAGGATATGAAGCACATGGGCTTTACTATGCAAAATTAAATAAGGATTACGAAATTGAAAATTTGAAGTTTTCGGCTTTCTCAAAAGAGTTAATTAGAGATATGTTTCGTGATGATAAAGATGATTTTGATGGCGGTAGAAAAAGAGGTTGTTGTTTAATAGGAAAAAAAGGTTCAACCCATGCCTCTGACGAAACTATGAATTCTGATTATGAAATAGAGCAATATAGAGAGGGTAAGAATGGAGATATTTACTTGTTTGCTTCAATTATGAACAACTATACTGTTGAGAATTGTTCTACAGATGCAAATGGAAACACAACGTGTACAACTTCTTATTATTGTGAGAAAAAAAATATCACCGTTTTTAAGTTAGATGAAAAAGGAAATATAGTTTGGGGAAGAAACCAAGATAGAGGCCGAACTTATGGCGGTTGGTTTGTTTACGATGTTAATGTAATTAAGGCTGATGATGGGTTTTATGTGACCTATGGAGACCTTTCCAACTACCAAAGAACAAAAGCTTGGTGGAAAGTTTGGAAAACAATTGACAGGACAAATCCACTTGAATATATCCATATTGATGAGGATGCAGGAAAGATTTCTGAGTTGATTTTAAAAACAAATTCAGCGAATGCAACAAAGGAAGAAGCTAAGTATATTTCACCTCTTGCGATTCAATCTTTTGATGATGTGTTCTATGTAGGTTATTCAGAATTACGTTCTAAAACAGGTTTAATGCTATTATTTTGTGCTGGAGGTTGTTTAGTAGGTGGACACAAGTGGAGTTTTAAAACCGGTTATGGATATTTTGGAGTTTTGGAACCTACGACCAAATAATGAATAGATTTAAACTTATTTTGTTTTGCTTTGTCTTTTTAGTAGAATTAAAGGCTCAATCTTTTTTAACTGATTCAATATTAAGTAATTCTTTCGAAGAATATCATTTCGATAAATATAAAGTAAGGTCTGTATTAAATTTTAAGGAACGAAGTATTTGGAATAAAATGAACCCGTTTTCTTATGTTTCTGTAGGTTTAATGTTTGTCTATCAAAGATTCATATCCCAACAGTTAGGTTCTGAATGTGCTTTTGAAACAACTTGCTCGGAGCACGCTAAGAGAGCTATGGAGCATTATGGAATACTTAAAGGTTCGTTAATTGGTTTTTACCAATTACAAAGTTGTACTGCTAAAACTGGTTATGATTATCCCAATCAATCAATTAATAATGAAGGAGAAATAATTAACCCTGTTGAATTAAATGAAGATTAAGTTATTAATGGTTTTTTTAATGATTTGCTTTTCATCGTATTCGCAAATTAATAGCTCATTTATTAAGCATTTGGTGCTTTACGATTTAAATACTGAGCACAATTCATATTTAAATTCTTTTTCAGATTCGACCAATATTGATTCGTTGGATTACTTTAAATTGAAATTTTATTTACTTCATAATAAATATGATACTTTTCTGGATAATGTTTCTGTTAATCCAGATGTTTTAAATGACTCTTCATTATTAGATTATTCAACAGGACATTTATTAAAATGGAGTATTTCAAAAACAAAATCATTAATTAAAATAGACTCTTTATTTGGGATGAATTACCTGAGCAATTCACTGATTAAAAAATCGCTTTTATTGGTGGGAGACAAAACTTTATCTGCAGATTTCTTACCATCATCGTTAAGGACTCATTTTGATGAATTTGAAAAAACAAGAAACAAAAAAGCATGGGTTGGAGGCGCTTTGGCTACTTTACTTCCTGGTGCTGGTAAGCTTTACATTGGAAGAGGTAAATCGTTTTTGGGGTCTTTTATGGTTAACATATTTTACGGAGCGACGGCTTACGAAAGTATTCATCAATTTGGAATAAGAAACACCTATTCAATTCTTACTACAGGAGTTTTCAGTGCTTTTTATTTATCAAACATTTATGGGACCATTTTTGATTTGAAAAGAATTAAAATAGAAAAGAAAAAACATTTTTTATATGAAGTGGCTGATTACCAATCTTCTGGTGTTTATTTGTATTAACGTTCTTGTTGCTCAAACCAAGGAGGTGAAAAATTATGAAAACTCAATGCTGAAGATTGAGCAAAAAATTTTCATGTCTAAAAATGACACCTTGAAAAATGAATTTTATTTAAAGAAGTTTAACAGCTCGTTAAGAGAGAAGGATTTTGGAAGATCTTATTTTGAATTGAGTAGAATAAGGGGTAGGTATTTTAATGATTCAATTGCACTTCAAGATTTTTATTGGAATGCGGCTTTAATCAGTAAACTAGTTAATAAGCTAGATTACGCTGAAACCTATTACGATGCCTACATAGACTTAACACAAGATTCCTCTATTAATAGCCAGTTATTAGGATTGCTGATTAATGCAGAATTAGATTCAAGTTCTTACAATATGTTTAAAAAAAACTTAACTTTAGATACTGCTCTTAACTGCCTAGACTGTCTGTCTTTGATTCCTTATTATAGATTAAAAAATAAATTAGGCTACATTTGGGCTTCGTGTTTAGTTCCTGGATTAGGTACAGCATTTACAGGCGATGTATATAATGGTCTTGGCTCTGTAATGACAATAGGTAGTGCTAGTTATGGTGTTTATTATTTATTTTTAAATAAATTGTATTTAAGTACAGGGATTTGGGGCTACTTGTTTATTCCTCGTTTCTATTTTGGCAATATTCGAATGACAAAATATAGGCTTGAGAAACTTGAAGAAAAAAGAAGAGCTAAATTGGCGATTACCTGTGAATTGACAACTAAAAAATTGTTAATTAATTACCCTATTGATTTTCGTTTATCAGAATAGTTTAAGGTAAATTGCATCCTTAAAACCGCTTTTAAAAGTTTGATGATTAGGCCACTCAAAAATATTTTTTACTATTTATTTATTCTTCCTCGTACATTGAAGCGTATTAGAATTATTAACTCTATTCTTGATGAGCTTATTTCTGATGTAAATAAAGTTCCAGAATGGAGGTTAATAACCAAAAAGTCAGGCTTTATATTAAGAATGACTCAATATGTTGAGGTGCACAGTTTGTTGGATTTTAGTTTATGTGGTTTAGCAAATAGTGAAATTTCCTCAAAAGAATTAAGGGCTTGTGTTTATTTTTGTGCTTGTTTACCTTTATATGATGATTTTTTTGATGAAAATAACCTCAGTGCTAAGGAGATTAAAGCATTGATGTTGGCTCCAGAATCTTTTGATTCTAAAAGTGCAGTTGAAGGAATGTTTATTCATTTACTTAAAGAAGTTTATGCCAACTTAACAAATCAAAAATTATTCGCTTATTATTTTGAAAAATTATTTTACGCTCAAGAGGAAAGTAAGAGGCTTATGGATTCTTCTCTTTCGTTAGAAGAAGTAAAGCATATTGCATTTGAGAAAGGTGGATATAGTGCTTTGTTATTTAGGAGTATTTTAAGTCATGAATTTGTAAAGGGAGAAAAGGAAGCGTTGTATCAGTTAGGAGCCGTTGGCCAACTTATGGACGATATATTTGACTTATATGATGATGTGCAGGAAGGTTTAAACACTACTGCTACAAAATATCATAATGATTTCACGCCGGTTGTTGAATTTTATAAAATGGAGGTTTTAAGTTTAAAAAATCTTTTTTTTAAGCTAGATTACGATCTTTCTAATAAGAACAAGTTTATTCGTGAGATTATGTTGATTGTTAATGGAGGAACACTTTGTGGTAAACAATTTTTGGAAGCTCAAAAGGTGAATAATAATATCTTCAGCATTCAAGAAATTGGTAGAGAAGCTTTAATTTGCGACATGGAAAAGAAGTCTAATTGGTTGAAAATGGTCAGATTATCAATATCTAATGCTTAAATCTATCTACATGTTTTTAAGATATTTTCCTTTTTATCTTAAGCTTTATTTGGATTTCAAAAGGGTACGAAAATACTCTCAAGAATTATTAATTAGCGTAAAATCAAAGTTTCAAAATTGGGAAGAATTAGTTGATTCCGCAAATGAAAAGCGGATGATGGATTATATTGTTGTTCAAACAATGTGGGCAAGTGGTTTTTGTTTGTTACGAGGAGATCGAATGAAGGATAATGAACTTAAATCTATTGTTAATATAAGTGCTCTAGCTCCTTTGTATGATGACTTTTTTGATAAGGTGGAATTGTCTTCTGAGAAAATTCATTTTTTGGTTAATACACCGTTTCATTATAAGGCAGAAACTGACATCGAAAAATTATTTATTGAATTCTCTCAAAATATTCATAAAAACGTTATAAATATTCCTTTTTATTTAGAAAATGCACTCCGAGTTTTTAAGGCTCAAAACGATAGTAAACGACTCGTGTCAGATAAGGAAATGACACGAAATGAGGTTGAGTCAATTGCTTTTGAAAAAGGGGCGTCAACAGTTATTTGCATTTGTAATATGTTGAATAAGCCTTTGAATGTTGAGGAAGTAGTTATTATGAATCAATTAGGCGCTGTAGCTCAGTTTCTAGATGATATATTTGATTTTTGGGAAGATTTTGATGAAGGACGGCAAACATTGAGTAACCCTTCTTCAGATATCGATAATTTAGAAGAACTATTCTTAAAAGAGGTTTCTAGTTTTAAAAAACATTTATTTAACTCAAGTTTTAAAATGGGAAATATAAATGCATTTTACTTTCCCGTTTCTTACCTGATAGGAGCAACTAGAGTTTGTCTAGGTATTTATAAAAAACTTCAAAAAAAAACAAATAATATTTTTATTGTGGAAAAATATTCAAGAAAAGATATGGTTTGTGATATGGAAGACCCTTTAGTCAGGTTGAAGGCTTTTCGTTTGTCAGAATTTTAAAAAGTTAAAATAGTTTACCTATTTTAAAAGTTAGGAACGTTAATTGATATTACAGGATATGATTAAATATAGAATTTGGATTTTAGGTTTTTTGATGGCTTTCGTAACTTTAGTATCTGCGCAAAAACATGAATATTCAACGTCAAATAAAAAGTCGATTAAAACTTATGAAGCTGCTTTAACACAATTTGAACTTCGATATTTTGATGAAGCAATTATTTTATTAGATAAAATAATTAAAAAAGATCCATATTTCATTGAGGCTTACGCTGTTAAAAGTACCATTTACGCTATTGGAAAAAACTATATTCCTGCAATTTCTTTTTTGGAAGAAGCGTTAAATAAGAACCCAGATTTCATACCTTTCTTGCACCTTGATTTAGCAGGTCTTTATTTTAAAACTCAGCAATATGAAGCAGCAAGATCAAAGGCTGATGAATACATTAAAAGATATCAGCCAAAGGCAAAGCAAAGAAGAAAGGCACAGTTGATTTTAGAGTCAAGTAAGTTTTCGATTTATTCCTTAAAACATCCAAAAGATATAACGCCTGAAAATTTAGGTGGAAATATTAATTCTGAGTTAAAAGACTATCTGCCTGTTTTATCTGTAGATATGAATACGCTTGTCTTTACCCGAACTATTCCTGATGACCGCACTCCGTCAGGGTTTCAAGAGGATTTTTATGCTGCTTTTAAAGATGGAGATGAATGGATAAAAGCTTTCAATATAGGAAAGCCTCTGAATACGGAAGTAAACGAAGGTGGACATGCATTAACTCCTGATGGTCAGGCAATGTTTTTTACAATTTGTGACCATTACGGTTTTTATGGTAAAGGAAGAATGGGTCATGGTAGTTGTGATATTTTTGTAACGTTGCTAAAAAATGGAAAATGGAGTGAAGCTAAAAATTTAGGCCCAAAAGTTAATAATAGGAGTCATGATGCGCAGCCAAGCATGAGTAGTGATGGAAGAACGCTATATTTCTCAAGTACTCGTGGAGGTGGTTATGGAGAGAATGATATTTATATGAGTAGAATCACATCAAAAGGCTGGTCTACTCCGGTAAATTTAGGCGGTGTAATAAATACTCCAGGAAGGGAAGAAGGTGTTTTTATACATCCTGATAATCAAACTTTATACTTTTCATCTGATGGGCATCCAGGATTAGGTGATAACGATATTTTTATGAGTAAACGTCAGTCAGATGGTTCTTGGGGTAAGCCTATAAACTTAGGATATCCTATTAACACTTCGCAAGATGAGTTTGATTTCACCGTTGATGCTTTAGGTGGATATGCTTACATGACTTCTGATAGAGAGGGTGGCTTTGGAGATTGGGATATTTATCGTTTTTTGTTACCCGATTCGTTAAAGCCAAAACCAGTGAGTTACATGGCAGGGAAAACCTACGATGTCGAAACAAATGCACCATTAAGCGCGAAGTTTGAACTAAAAAATTTATCAAATGGAAAAAAAGTAGTTGAATCTCAATCTAATACTCAAGGTAAGTTTTTGGTTTGCTTGCCGCACGGAAAGAATTACGCATTAAATGCATCTCATAAGGGTTATTTGTTTTTCTCTGAAAGTTTTAAATTAGAGGAGCCAGCTTCATTAAAACCTGTTGTGAAAGATGTTCCAATGGTACCGATCAAAACAGGAGCTAAAGTTGTCCTAAAAAATATATTTTTTGATGTAGACGAATTTGCCTTGAAAGATGAAAGTAAGGTTGAATTAATGAAGTTAAATGAGTTTTTAGAAAAGAATCCAACGCTTAAAATTGAAATTGGTGGTCATACGGATAACCAAGGTAATCGAGAGCATAACTTAATATTATCAAAGAATAGAGCTCGTTCAGTTTATGAATGGCTAATCATGAATAAGATTGATAAGGCTAGACTAACTTTTGAGGGGTATGGTGATAGTGAGCCTATTAAGCCAAATAATACAGCTGAGGGAAGACAGGAGAACAGAAGAACGGAATTTAAAGTTATTAGCGGTTAAGAACTTTTGTTGGAAATAAAATACGTTTTAGTCAACAAAATATAATTAAATAGCTTTGCACAAATTACCTTCACTCAACCTGCCGAAATATTCTTTTCGGTTTAAAAAGTCTGCACTTGGCGCGCCTTTGATTTTTGATTCAATTAGAAAACAGTGGCTTGTGCTAACTTCTGAAGAGTGGGTGAGGCAGAATTTAATACGGTTTCTTGTTTATTCTGAAGGGTTTCCTGAGTCACAATTCAAAATAGAAACAGGAGTGAAAATTAATGGTAATCAAAAACGATCTGATATTTTAATCTATAAAGACGGAATTCCTGCTGTTTTAATAGAATGTAAAGCTTTGAAAATAAAACTCGATCAAAGTGTTTTGGATCAAGCTTTAAATTACAATCAAAAATATAATTGTAATTATATTTTAATATCAAATGGTACAAAACATATTTTTTTCTACTTAAAAGAAAATAAAATAATCCAATTAACGAATTTTCCTAATTACCAAAGTTTAAAGTCATAACTTTTTGGCTTCTTCAGCGTATTGTTAAAGAATTTATTTTTAGATATTATGAGGTACCTTCCTGTATTATTACTGCTCGCTTTTTCGTTTACTGGATTTTCTCAATCTACTTACGAAGTAAATACATTGATTTTTAAGGCGAAAGAAGAATTTCGTGTATACTTTTTAAGGAGTAAAACAGACTTTTATAAGCTTGAAAGTCAGTTTCATAAAATAGGGGTGACATCAATTACTCAAGAATATCCTAGGAGTTCAAAGCCTCGAGAATCAGTTAATCAATTGGGAATGCCAACAACTGATATTTCTTTAATTTATAGGTTGAAATACTCAGGAGACTTTAAACCAACTGATTTGGTTAATAATTTAATGAGAACTGGTGCTTTTCAATATGTTGAACCATCTTTTATTTTTCAATCGTTGTATACTCCAAATGATTCAGAATTGAATACATGGAATCATTTGGAATTCATGAACGTCTTGGATGCTTGGGATGTGACAAAAGGTGATACCAATGTTGTAATTGGTATTTCAGATACTGGTTTTGATATTGATCATCCTGATTTAGTTGGAAGTGTTAAGTATAATTTTTCAGATCCTATTAATTCAATTGATGACGATGCTGATGGTTATATTGATAATTATAGAGGTTGGGATTTAGGAGAAAACGATAATGATCCATCAATTAATGGAAGTGACCATGGAGTTGTAGTTGCTGGTTTTGCTGGTGCTACTCCTGACAATAGCTTTCAGGTTGCCGGAACTGGTTTTAACTGTAAGTTGATGCCATTAAAAATTGCTGACGCTTCAGGTAATTTAACACAAGGTTATCAATCTATTGTATATGCGGCTGATCATGGTTGCGATGTTGTTAACTGTTCTTGGGGGTCACCTAACTCATGGTCTCAACAAGGACAAGATATTATTGATTACGCTATAGGCAAAGGTTGTTTAGTAGTCTCTGCAGCAGGTAATAGTAATGCTGAAGACTTATTTTATCCTGCTAGTTTTGAGTTTGTACTTTCTGTAGGCGGAACTAATTCTCTTAATCAGAAATGGACTGAAGCTAGTCAAGGTTCAAATTACAATAATTATGTTGATGTTGTTGCTCCATCGGTTAACTTATATCGAATAACAGATGGTGGAGGATCTTTGAGAAGTGGAGGCAGCGGGACATCACTTTCAGCACCTATTGTAGCAGGGATTGCTGGATTAGTGAAAAGTCAATTCCCATCTTACAACCCATATCAAATTCTTGAACAATTGAAGTCAACAGCAATTGATATTGATACAATTGCATTTAACGCTCCATATCAAGGTAAATTAGGAAAGGGCTTAGTTGATGCTCATAAAGCTGTAACTGATTCGACGAATCCTGGTTTTATATTTATCAATCCCGTTTTTACAGACTTAATGGATGGCGTATATCGAGCAGGTGACACTATATACCTATATGGTAATTTTTATAACATGTTAGCTACCTCCTCAAGTTCAACTGCTATGAGTGTTACTACAGAATCTCCGTATATTGAATTAGTAGACTCAGCTTTTACTTTTGGTTCGTTTCCAGGAGAAGGTGCCGGATGGAAATCAGATGGCGCTCCTTTCAAATTTAAGGTGAAAGATGATATTCCATTTAATGAAACAATTGATTTTAAAGTGATTATTACCGATGGGGAATACATGAATTGGCAAATGGTTAAGGCTGATTTTAATCCTCATTATATAAATGTTACAAATAATAATATTGATTTTACAGTTGGAGGTAACGCTGATTTAGGTTTTATCGGAAATTCGTTAGGAGGTAAAGGCTTAGGAGTTAAATATAAAGGAGGTTCAAATATTTTATATCAAATGGGAATTTTAGCTTCTTTAAACGGCACGCAATCAAGTTTCGGTTTAGATGGAGATTTTGAATATAGTAAGGGAATTGATTCGGCTTCTAATTACGAAGCTGATCTTGTTTTGTACTCTAAATATTCGGATGATATTGTAGGAGTCAATAAAATAGGATTAACAATAGATCAAAAAACAATGTCTTGGTCTGAAAGTAATAGAAGCGATTTTATCATATTTGAAATGAATATCAAAAATAATTCAGGTGCTGATATTAATGGTCTGAACATTGGCATATTTAGTGATTGGGATATTGCTAGTTATGATCAAAATATTGGAGTTTATGATTCATTAATTAAAACAGGGTATTGTTATAGTATAGGTGGTACGTATGCTGGTATTCATATTCTGTCTGATTCAACCGAAGCTCATTATGCTTTTAATAATAACGGAAGTAATGGAAGTATTAATCAACTAGACGGTTTTTCAAGTGCAGAACAGTTTTCTTCAATAAGTAATGGTAATTCTCGAGATAGTGCTAATTTGGGAGATGTTTCTCAAACCGTTGGATTAAATGGGATTAATATCTTTAATGGTGATTCTGCCAAGTTGACGTTTGCATTAGTAGTAGGAGATGACTACAACACTATTAAAAATGCTAGTCTTGCAGCTGATACTGCTTATTTTGAACTTTATAATTTAGTTTTAGAAAACAACTATTTGAAAAATACTCTATGCAATGCAAGTTGTGATGGTAAAGCTTCGGTTGGAGTTAGAGGTGGTGTAGGAGTTTATGATTTTCAATGGGATGATTCGTCATCTCAGACTGTTGACACGGCTTCTGGACTTTGCTCAGGGACTTATAATTGTATTGTAGTAGATGAATCAGGTATTTCAGATTCTATTTCAGTTGTTATTACTGAACCTTCTCAGCTGGTTGTTAATTTAATGGATACAATTATGGATGTAGGTTCAAATTGTAACGGGGAAATTAACGGGACTATAAGCGGCGGATCCACTCCATACTTAATTTCATGGAGTGACGACTTAGAAAGAGATTCTCTGCATGCTATTAATTTATGTGTTGGGGAGTATGATTTTGTTGTTACAGATCTAAACGGATGTGAAGTTAAGGATACTATAGCCATTAGCGATTTAGTAGGGAAAGATGAATTGTCATTGAATAAAGTACTTATTTTCCCAAACCCATCACGAGGAATCATTTCTTTAAGTAATGTAACAAACCCTTTAAATGTTTTAATCTTAGATATTAACGGAAAAGAATTACAAAGACATGCTACAAAAAAAACTTTAACTATCGATTTAAATGGTTTTTCTCAAGGAGTTTACTTTGTTAAAATTCAGGATGAAAATTCGTCAATATTAAAAAAAATAAGCATAATCAAGTGATAGATTAAGTTCCTAAAGTTATCCGTTTTAATTGTATCTGAATTTTTCGTAAATTAGATTTTACAGTAAGTTATTGTCTTAATTTACAAAAATATCTCAACGTTAAAATGAAAGGAGTTTTAATATATTTAATGTTTTTTTTTTTCAGTTTTGTTTTAGTTGCGCAAAATCATTCAGTAATTCAACGAAATGGAGTTAATGTAATCAAAGGACAGCTTATTGCTAAAATAAAAAAAGAACACTTTTTTACTTTTCACAAGCAAAACTTTTTAGGAACACCAATCTTTTCTCTTTTTGAAAAATTCGGAGTCACTTCAATAGAAAGAAAGTTCCCGAATATTCATTCTCTTCAAAATTCTGAAAATCAAGATGGATTTAAATTAGTTGATCTTAGTCTAGTTTATACTATTAATTATTCAGCAGACTTTCATGAAGAATTAGCTTCAAAATGGTTCTTCTCAAGTGGGTTATTCGAGTATGTCGAACAGCAAGCACTCCCTGAGTTACTTTATACTCCTGATGATCCTAAAATAGGAAGTCAGTATCATATTAGTTTAATTCAAGCGTTAGAAGCTTGGGATATTCAAAAAGGAGATACAAATGTTGTTATTGGAATTGTAGATACTGGAATTGACAGTGATCATCCTGATATTGTAAATAATATTAAAAGAAATTACAATGATCCAATTGACGGTATTGATAATGATGATGATGGATATATTGATAATTTTATAGGATGGGATACAGGTGGGAACGATAATAATCCTGAAGTAACAGGCCAACACGGTTTAAAGGTAGCGAGTTGTGCTTCTGCTGTTACAGACAATGGAAAACATGTTGCTGGAGTTGGTTTCAAGTGTAAGATTTTACCAGTTAAAATTTCAAATAATATTGGCGTTTTGATGGATGGTTATGCCGGTGTGAAATACGCTGCCGATCATGGTGCTAGTATAATAAATTGTTCTTGGGGAACAACGTATCATACTCAGTATGGACAGGATATTATTAATTATGCAACAAATAATAAAGGTGCTGTTGTAATTGCTGCAGCTGGAAATAGCGCAGCATCAAATTATTTATACCCCGCTTCATTCGAAAATGTAATTTCTGTGGGTGGAGTTAATTCTAAAGATGAAATTTGGATAGAAAACGCTACAACAGGTTCACAGTTTAATAATAAAATTGATTTAGTTGCACCTTCGCAAAGTATAGTTGCTTTGAATGTAGGGGGTGGTAGTGGTCATATTGGTTACGGCACCTCTTTTGCTGCTCCAATCGTTGCGGGGGTTGCAGCCTTAGTTCGTTCGGAATACCCAGATGCTTCACCTCAAAAGGTTGCTGCAATTTTAAAAGCATCAACAGATAGTATATATCACATTCCTGGAAATGAGGGTTTTAAAGGTGCTTTGGGTACAGGTAGAGTTAATGCTTTTAAAGCTTTGTCGCCTGTATCAACTCCGTTTATCACATTGCATAATTACAACGCTGATGACGGTCTGGAGCAAGATTTTGCAGTTGGAGATACTGTTATCTTAACTGTCGATTTAAAAAATCATTTGGGTGATGCAGAAAATCTTTTTATCGTATTACGGTCCAAAGATGGTAAAGCTTTAGTAATTGATTCTTTATCATCAATATCAAGTTTAAATAAAAACGAGGTAAAAACATGTTTAGAATCATTTAAGTTTATTGTTAACGTTGGTGCTGGTATTAATGCGTCCATAGATTTTGGTTTGGAGATCTCAGATGGAGTTCACACTTGGGAAGACGCATTTGCTTTGTCAGTAAATAAAGATTACATAGACATAATAACCAATAATTTGGATTTGAGCTTTAACAATTACGGTAGAATTGGATATACATTTACCGGTTCTGGTTTAGGTATTAGATATAAAGAAAGTGAAAGTTTAATTGGTGAAATGGGGGTTTTGCTAGCAATTTCTGAAACAAATGTTCTTTCTTATGAGGATTATGAGCTTTTGACTTTGGATCCTGCGGTGATTAATTCCCCAGATGCGTTGAGTTTATCAAATGCTACCTTTACTGCAACTGGTGTCTTGGTTGATGATTGGGCAATTAGTCCAGTTGGACTTAAAGTAGAGCAAACTGCTTACGCTTGGGATACACCAAATAATGATAATTACATTATTTATGAATATATAATTAGAAATCCAACACTCACTGATTTTAGTAATGTTTATGTAGGTGTTTACAGTGATTGGAATATAGGTAATAAAGATTCTAATGTCACAAAATTCGATTTAAGTAATAATTTGGGCTACGCATATGAACCAAATGGAATTTACGCTGGAATTAGGGCTTTACGAACCGAAAAGGTGAATTATTATGCTTTTGATCAATCTGGGTCTGAAGGTATAAATATTGCAGATGGTTTTAATGACTCAGAGGAATATCAGTCTATGACCAATGGCGTTAGTCATTCAAATGTAAGTGGTGATGTTGCAAATATTATTTCGAATGGTCCTTATGACATTGTAGCGGGTGATTCTCTAACTGTTGCGTTCGCTATTTTAGCTAATGAAAACCTTGAAGGTTTGTCTGCTGATGCGGAATATGCCGAATTAATGTATGATGAGATGAGGGGAATTGAGTTAGCTGTAAATTCAATTAAAAATACTAACTGTAATGGAAGTGAAGCTGGCGAAATTAATGTTGCTGTAGATTTAGGATTCCCTCCTTATACAATAAGATGGAGTCATGATACAACGATTACTACTTTAAATATAGGTAAACTACCTGCAGATGTTTATGATCTTTCAATAACAGATAAATATGGGATTTCTAGCGATACATCTTTTACTATTAAGGAACCAGATTCTCTAAGTGTTAATTTGATTTCAAAAAAAGATATTACTTGCATAAATGCTAAAGATGGTGAAGTTAAACTAGACGTTTCTGGTGGTACAGGTGAATATGTTTTTAACTGGAATGATCTTGAGGTTGATTCAATTAGGAGTCCAAATCTTGGCGAAGGAACTTTTACTTTAGAAGTATCAGATTCTATTGGTTGTTTTGGATTACTTGAAGTAATAATTAACTCTCCTGATTCAATAAAGGTTTTCGAAACAAAAAACATTAGTGATTCTTTGAGTATTTGTGATGGTACAATATCGTTTAATGCAACTGGAGGAATTGCTCCATATATGTATTCTTTAGGGGATGCTTATTTAAAGCCAGATAGTGTTTTTAGTGGACTTTGTGGAGGTGAATATATTGTGACAGTAAGAGATGCAAACGGTTGTATGGAAGACATATTAACGAAAGTTCAAGCTCCTTTTGTAGTGTTTGAAAACTTTATAACTGATGATGGGAATGATCAAAATCTTGCAAACGGTGATACGGTTGTACTGTACTTAGATTTAAAAAATTATTTGGATACGTCCTCTAGTTTAAATGTCGTTTTACACTCCACTGATGGTAAGGTAGAAATGATTGATTCACTTTCATATCTTTCATTTTTGATTAAAGGTGAAGTTAAAACGTGTTATGTGCCTTTCAGGTTCGTAGTAAACTCGACTAGTAATTTTAATAGTAAAGCTGAGTTTCAAATTGATATTACAAATGGTGTTGATGTATGGAACGATTATTTTGATATTATTATTAATAAAGATTATGTTGATGTTTTAACGAACAATTTGGACTTAAGTTTCAATAATTATGGAAGAATAGGTTATACTGATGCCGGAGCAGGAAAAGGCTTGGTTTATAAAGATGGTGCTAGCTTAATTAGTGAAATGGGAGTTCTTGTAGTTATTGGCAAGAATGATGTTTTGTCATACCAAGATCAGGAGTTACTAACTTTAGAATCGGCTGTTGTAAACACAAATGAAATTTTAAGTTCAACAGGGGCAGAATTCATTGTTTCGGGTGTTTTAACAGATGATTATGCTGTCAAACCAATAGGAGTTACAATTGAACAAACTGCTTATGCATGGGATACACCAAATAATGAAGATTATGTAATTTATGAATTTGTTATTAAAAATTTAACTGATGATGATTTGGATGAAATTTATGTTGGCGTATATAGTGATTGGGATATAGGTGATGAAAACGCTAATGTAACAGGATTTGATGTAGGGAAAGATATTGGTTATGCTTTTGAACCTGGAGGCATATATGGTGGAGTTAAAGCACTTAGAACGAATAAGGTGAATTATTATGCCTTTGATAAGTCGGGTTTTGAAGGAATTGATATATCTGATGATTTTAACGACTCTGAAGAGTATGAATCGATGACCAGCGGTATTGCCCATGTAAATGTTTCAGGAGATGTGGCTAATATCATATCAAATGGACCCTATATAGTTAAGGCTGGTGATTCATTAGTTGTTGCATTTGCAATTTTAGCTGGTGAAGATATGAATTCTTTAAAAGCTCATGCTCAGTATGCTGAAGTACAATATGAAAAAATGAGAGGAATTACCATTAATTTAGATGAGTTTGAAAACGTAAGCTGTAATGGTGTAAAAGATGGATTAATCAATTTATCGATTGATTTAGGTTTCCCTCCTTATTCAGTAGAATGGTTTCATGATTTGTTAAATACAACTTCAAGTGCTACCAATCTTGATTCGGGAAGTTATAATGTTTCGATTACAGATAAATATGGTATTTCTAAGCTAATGAATTTTACAATTTCAGAACCTTCAGAATTGGTTGCAGATCTGATTTCAATCGAGAATACCTCATGTGCTGGAACTAAGGACGGAAGTGCAACATTAGATGTTTCTGGAGGTACAGGTTCTTACTACTACAATTGGAATAACTCAAAGGTGCCAGGCATTGAGTCACCAGGCTTACCGTCAGGGACTTATGTTTTAGAAGTTTCAGATATCGTTGGATGCATTGATACTGTTGATGTCACTATTGGAGCACCTGATTCGCTAAAATTATACAAAGGTGAAATTATAAATGATACGTTAAATGTTTGTGACGGTAAAGCGGTTTTAATTGCCTCAGGTGGAGTCTTACCATATCTTTATTCATGGAATGAGGGAAGTGCTCAAGGTGAAAATAATTTTGATGGTTTATGCAGTGGTATTTATGAAGCAACAGCTATTGATGCAAATGGTTGTAGTCAAAGTGAACTCTTTAAAATTGAAGCACCAGGAATAATTGAAGGAGAAAATGGGGTGAATGAAATAATACAAGAATTTAAGTTTTATCCCAATCCTGCAGACGAATATATCATAGCGGAGTTTAAGTTGAGCTTTGAAGAAAATGTTATAATCTCTATTGTAGATCTTAATGGGAGGTTAATACAGCGTATTTTAAATGATGAGTTAGACTTACGAACGTATAAATTAGTGCTCAATTCTAGCTTATTAAAAGCAGGTAATTATTTTATGAATATCACTTCTGCATCAGGAAGTTCTTCTTATCAGTTTGAAGTTTATCACTAATATTTGCCATTCTTTATTTAAATCGTATTTTTGTTTAAAAAGAATTAAATGGATTTAACTGGAATATTTACAATTGGTGGCAAACCGGGTTTACAAAAATTAGTTGCTCAATCATCGAACGGAGTTATCGTAGAGTCTTTAGTGGACGGTAAAAGGTTTAATGCATACTCGTCGTATAAAATATCATCACTAGAAGATATTACTATTTATGGTGAGGTTGATGATATTCCATTGAAGGAAGTGTTTTCTGCAATAGGTAAAGCTAATAATTTTGGGAAGTTGGAAGTTCCGGCTAAAAGTGAATTAAAAAGTACACTTTCTACTTATGTACCAGCAGATTCTGAAAGAGTTTATGAATCAGACATCAAGAAGCTGTTTTCTTGGTATAATTTACTGATTGAAAGTAAAATATTAACTGTTGAGTCTTCAGAAGAAAAAGAAGCTGATAAAATCCCTTAAATAAAATAAAACATAAATAGAAAAGGCTTGAGCTATTAAGTTCAGGCCTTTTCTATTTATACTTTTCAACACAAAAAAAGTGTGTGGAAATATAAAAGTGCTGTGAAATAAATTATTCGATCAAAAAGTACAATTGAATTTTGAGGGATTTAGAACAATTTAAAAATTGCTCTCTTATACTGAGAGTCTTATAATTAGTTGTTTATATCTTTGCTTTTTTAAAGAATATTTTAGCAGGGAATATTTCTTAAAAGTTGTTTAAAGAATTGATCTATTTTAGAAATTTTAAATAAGTTCATTTAGATGAAATCACTATTACATTTTATTAAAAAACTTCTTTTTTCCCTTTTAATCTTATCAGCTTCATGTTCGGAGGTGTCAATTACTTACGAGCAGAAGTTAAAAAGTAAGAGGCAATTTATTGAAGCCGGATTTTATGGAGCAAATTCTCCTTTGTTACCTAACGACAAAAAAAAATTTAATGGCTTGAGTTTTTTCAAGATTGATTCAACCTATCGCATTATTGCAAATGTTGAATGGAATCTTAACTGTAAGGCTGTTCAGGTTTATAAAGATTCAGGAGAGGTAAGTAACAATTATCCAACTGCAAAATTATCATTTGTAGTTAATGGAATAGCGAATGAACTTACTGGATACAGTAAATCAAAAAAAAATATTTCTTCTTTATTTGTTCCATTTTATGATTTAACAACAGGTATTGAATCTTATGGTGGGGGAAGGTTTTTGGATGTTGACGTTAAAAGTAATCAACAAGTAGTGTTGGATTTTAATACAGCATACAATCCTTATTGTGTTTACAACCCTAATTATATTTGTCCAGTACCGCCTGCTAATAATACCTTGAAGGTGAGAGTTCTAGCAGGAGAAAAATTACCAATAATTGATAATAATTAACGGTAAATTGAGATACTAATTGGAATGAGAATAAATCAATAGGGTTACCCCTTTAAATCGCAAACCGTAAATAGGTTATGGCTAGCGATTGTTTCTTTGTATAAAAGAAAAGAAACATGAAGGTCTTAAAGAGTTTATCCAGAAAA
>Ga0257114_1000491_pt1 | contig 31383 bp, 29 predicted proteins | sample SI112_10mmetaG_FD_190149 | JGI IMG/M metagenome (GOLD analysis project Ga0257114, IMG submission 190149) | Marine microbial communities from Saanich Inlet, British Columbia, Canada - SI112_10m | ecosystem: Environmental > Aquatic > Marine > Inlet | place: Canada: British Columbia | collected...
GACACCCAATATCATCGTTTTATGTAAGAATATTGATGGCTATAAAAACTTAATTAAACTTCTTTCTGAAATACATGTAAAAAAAGAACAAAATAAATCTGCTGCGGCAGATATTAGCCAACTTAAGAAATATAATGATGGTTTGATAATATTATCTGGTGGGCGGAATGGCATTGTGGGCTCTAATCTTTTCTCAGAAGAAAATACCTCTAAAATTTGTTTTGTAAAAGAGTTGCGAGAAATATTTTCAGATCGCATATATATACAGATTGATAGACGCAATGATCAATCAGAAAAATTGTTTAATAATAAACTATTAATGATAGCAGAAGAGCTTGGTTTACCCTTGGTGGCTACAAATCATGTACTTTTTCTGGAGAAGACTGATTTTGATGCACATGAGGTCAGAGTATGTATAAATAAAAAGATTAAAATAGATGATAGGGTTAATCAAAGTGAGTTTTCAGATGAGCAGTATTTTAAGACTGAGAATGAGTTCAAGATACTTTTTGAAGATATCCCTGACGCGATAGAAAATATTTCTGAAATTGTAAAAAAATGTAATATTCATATTAACACCAAAGGTTATCATCTTCCTTTATTCAATACGCCTGACAACTCAAATGTTGACATCTATTTTGATAACGTAGTTGAAAGAGGTTTACAAGAAATATTAGAAAATAACCCAGACTTAAATATATCTGAGTATAAAGATAGATTAAAACATGAAATCAAAGTAATAAAAGAGATGGGCTTTGTTAGTTATTTTCTAATCGTACAAGAATTTATTGATTGGGCAAAAAAGAATTTAATCCCAGTTGGCCCAGGCAGAGGTTCTGGCGCTGGCTCTTTAGTTGCATTTGCTATGAAAATAACATCTATTGACCCTATTAAGTATAATCTTCTTTTTGAAAGATTCTTGAATGTTGAACGTATGTCTATGCCTGATTTTGATATAGATTTTTGCATGATTAGTAGACAAAAAATCATTGAACATATCACTAACTTATATGGTGAGAGCAAAGTTTCACAAATAATTACTTATGGTACTTTATCAGCCAGGGCGGTAATAAGGGATGTAGGAAGAGTTTTAGGAATGGGTTATACATTTGTAGATAGAATTGCAAAATTAATACCTTTTAGTGTTGGAATAACTATAGATGACGCGCTTAAACAAAATAAAGAATTAAAAAAAGAATATCAGAATAATGAAGAAATAAAAAATCTAATAGATACTTCAAAAAAACTTGAGGGGCTCCCTAGAAATGTTGGTAAGCATGCAGCAGGTATTGTTGTTGCACCAAGAGACATAGATAATTTTATACCATTATATAGAGTAGAAGAAAGTGACGAGATAGTTACTCAATATGATAAAGATGATATAGAGAAATTGGGTCTGGTAAAGTTTGATATTTTAGGCTTGAGAACTTTAAGTATTATTGATAGAGCTACAAAAACAATTATTGAGAATCATGGCAAAATTAAAAATGATTCTTATATAGGATTAGATGACAGTAAAGTATTTGATTTGTTGCAACAAAAATTAACCACTGGAGTGTTCCAACTTGAGTCATCAGGGATGAAGAGATATATGGGAAGGCTTAAACCTGACTGTTTTGATGATATAGTAGCGATTGTTGCTTTATATAGACCTGGACCTCTAGGAACAGGTATGGTTGATGATTTCATTAATAATAAGCATGGTAAAAAAATTAACTATGAACACTCACTACTCGAGCCAATTCTTTCTGAAACATATGGCTTAATTTTATATCAAGAACAAGTAATGGAAATATCACGATCTCTTGCTAATTATACTTTGGGAGAGGCAGACTTACTTAGAAGAGCAATGGGAAAAAAGAAGAAGGAAGAAATGGAAATGCATAGGAAAAAATTTATTGATGGCGCCATCTTAAAAGGAATTAATCCTAATATTGCTAGTTCAATTTTCTCTAAGATGGAAAAATTTGCTGGATATGGGTTTAATAAATCTCATTCTGTTGCATATGCATCAATATCTTATCAATGTGCCTTCCTAAAAACTTATTATACGTCAGAATTTTTATCTGCAGCGCTTTCTTCAGATATGGATAATACTGATAAAGTAATATCTCTTATTGATGCTTGTGAAGAAATGTCTATTACCGTTCTCCAACCAAATATCAATCAATCAGCTTTTAACTTCACTTCATTAAATAAAAATTCTATTTTATATGGACTGGGGGCTATTAAAGGGGTAGGAGCAAATGCAGTAAATCATATTAGTGAAGAGAGACTAACTAATGGAAATTTTAAAAGTATTTTTGACTTTTGTGAACGCATTTCTCTTAATACAGTCAATATAGGCACAATTGATGCTCTGATTTATTCTGGTTCATTCGATGTCTTTAAAGAAAATAGATTGACAATGAAGAACAGTCTTCATAAAGCAATGTTATATGGTCAGCAAAAACAAAACTCTAAAAATACAGGCCAACAAGAACTATTTGAAAATAAATCTGAATCATTTTTAGTCTCACAAGAGGATGACATTGATTCAAGTTTGAAAATAAATGATACAATTAATAATAGACTTAAATCATTATCACTAGAAAAAAAAGTCATAGGTTTTTATTTGAGCGGACATCCAATCAAAGAATATCAAGATGAGATAACATCGATGTCTATTAAATCAATTGAATATTATTTCAATCAACTTTATTCAATAGAAACTGATGACGATTATAGTGAACATGGAACAGTGAGTGGAGTAATAACAAATATTAGATCACAAAGAATGGGTCAAGATCAGTTTATTAATATTCTTACCATCGATGACTCTACCCATAGATTAGAAATTATTCTTTTTTCTGATGTTTATGAAAAGTATCGTAATTTAATTAAAGAAAATGAAGTTTTATTTTTTTCAGGTGTCATTGCAGTTGATGATTATAATGGTGATTTAAGCATGAAGGCTACAAAAGTAATTGATATGGATTCAGCAAGGCTAAAGTTTTCTAAAGAGATTGAGTTATTCATTTCACCAGAGCATATTAATGATAATGTTTTAGATAAAATAGTTAGTATATTAGAGCCTCATAAAAATGGTAAATGCCCACTTACTATAAAATGCTTAAGCAACCAGCATATTGTTCCATTGAATCTTGATAACCAATGGCTGATTAATCCATCATCAAATTTAATCAATGGACTATCTGATTTACTTGGAAAGGAAAATATTATTGTAAAATATCAATAGTTATTTTGTAAGAATTGTTTATAATTATCTGAATAATGAAAGAATTTAACCCAAACTACCTAGACTTTGAGCAACCTTTATTAGAAATAGAAGGTAAAATTAAACAAATTAAAAATGATCCAGTTAGAACTGCTAACTCTGATGCTAAAATTACAAAGTTAGATAAAGAGCACTCCCAATTGACTAATAAGATATTTAATAATTTAACTGATTGGCAGATTTCACAATTAGCAAGACATCCTTTAAGACCATATACACTTGATTATATCCCAAATTTATTTTCGTCATTTACAGAGCTTCATGGAGATAGAATGTTTGGTGATGATCCTGCTCTGATTTGTGGAATTGCTAAGGTTGATAAACATGTTTTCATGTTTATAGGGCATCAGAAAGGAAGAGATGCTAAAGAGAAAGTTAAGCGGAACTTTGGTATGCCTAAACCAGAGGGTTATAGGAAAGCGCTGAGGGTAATGAAGTTGGCCGAGAAGTTTAACTTGCCGGTTGTAACGTTCATAGATACCCCTGGAGCTTATCCAGGTATTGATGCTGAATCACGCAATCAAAGTCAAGCTATTGCAGAAAATCTATATGTCATGTCAAATTTAAAGGTACCTGTTGTTTCTATAATTATTGGCGAAGGGGGATCAGGAGGAGCTTTAGCAATTGGAATTTCTGACAAACTTGCTATGTTACAAAATAGTATTTATTCTGTTATTAGTCCTGAGGGTTGCGCCTCAATTCTATGGAAAGATGCCAAAAAAGCTGAACAAGCTGCTGATGCGCTCTGTATTACTGCAACTAAGCTAGTTGATTTTAATTTAGTTGATGTGATTATACCAGAACCGTTGGGTGGTGCGCATAGGGATCATAATGCTATGGCTTCATCTTTAAAAATGAATTTAATTACAATGCTAGATGAATTATCAGTTATAGATATCGACCAAATCTTATATAAACGTAAACAAAAAATTGGCTTATATGGTAAATTTGAAACTTCATAAACTTGTAAATACTTGTAGTGCCCATATTTCAACTCTTAAAAAAAATAAATTTCTAATAGCATATAGCGGAGGAATTGACTCATCTGTTCTTCTTGATTGTTTTGTTAAATTAAGTTCAATCATCCCGATTGAGATTAGGTCTATTCATATCAACCATGGGATTACCAAAGAAGCTATCCTTTTTGAAAATCATTGTAAAGAAATGTGTAAGGAATATGGGATTACCCATATAACTGAAAATTTAAATCTTATGGCATCATCCAATATAGAGGAAGAATGTAGAAAAGAAAGATATAAGAAACTAACTAAATACTGCCATGAAGATGAGGTAATAGTTACCGCGCATCATGAAGAAGACCAAGTGGAAACTTTTTTGTTAAGACTTATGCGTGGCTCTGGTGCACGGGGTCTGTCATCAATGAAAATTAAATCTCAATACCACAAAAAAACTATATTTCGACCATTGTTAAAAGTACCTAAGTCAGAGATTAAAGAATATTCTGTAACTAATCAGATTACTTTTATTGAAGATGACAGTAATAAAAATAATCTATTTGATAGAAACTTCGTTAGAAATGATGTTATTCCTCTTCTGAAGTCTAGATGGCCATCTATTAACAAAAGTATTATAAATAATATTTCTGTTCAAGATATACAGCATAAATTTATCGCTGACTCTACTAATTCATTATTACCTCAATATTATGTATTGAATGATAAGGAGTTAGATGTTGCAAAGTTGAATCTTGTAAAATATCATACAAAAGTCATGATAATTCATGAATGGGTTTTTTTACAGTCTAACGTTATACTTAATTTAAAGCATATAAATGAGATTATTAAAATACTTAATACCAATAATGATTCAAATCCACTATTTACCTATAACTCAGTTACAATTAATAAAAATAGAGGATTTTTAATTTTATCTACTAAATCATGAATGATTATACAAGATTTGAGAAATTAATTGCTTTGCAAATGTATATTTATTCCTCAAGGTTGTCTATAATCCACTTAAGCGTATGACAAGATATGTATTTATCACTGGCGGAGTAGTTTCATCTCTTGGAAAGGGAATAGCGGCTGCCTCCCTTGCTTCTTTATTCAAATTAAGAGGTTTTAAAGTCTCTTTACAAAAATTAGATCCATACATTAATTTAGACCCAGGAACAATGAGCCCTATACAGCATGGCGAGGTTTTCGTCACAGATGATGGAGCAGAAACTGACTTAGATTTGGGTCACTATGAGAGATTCGTGGGTATTAGAATGACTCAGGATAGTAATGTTACTGCTGGGCGTGTTTATTCGAATGTAATAAACAAGGAAAGAAAGGGTGAGTATCTTGGAAGCACAGTTCAAGTTATTCCTCATATTACTGATGAAATTAAAAAACTAATCATTAGGGGCGCCAAAAACTCAGATATAGCATTTGTTGAAATTGGTGGAACTGTTGGCGATATAGAGTCTTTGCCTTTTCTTGAGTCAATAAGACAATTTAGTTTAGAGCTAGGTAAGTCACGCTCAATGTTCGTTCATCTAACGCTTTTACCTTATATTGAAGTGACTAATGAGATTAAGACTAAACCAACGCAGCATTCAGTCAAGGATTTAAGGTCTATCGGAATACAACCCGATATACTATTATGCAGGGGAAAAAATGCTATAAATCAGAGACTTAAAAAGAAATTAGCATTGTTTACTAATGTACCAGAAAAAGCTGTTTTTTCAGCAGTTGATGCAAAATCAATTTATGATATCCCGATATTATTTAGAGAGCAAAAAATTGACGAGTTTATGTCAAAACAATTCAAATTAAAGACAAAAAGGCTGAATTTGTCACCTTGGAATAATTATAGATTAAAAGCCAGTAAATGTAAGAAAATAGTCAAAATTGCCATGATTGGTAAATATGTTGATCTTGCTGACTCCTATAAATCATTGAATGAAGCTTTGTACCATGCAGGTATAATAAATAATCGTATTGTTGAAATCACATATCTAGATTCTGAGAAAATAACCAAAAAGACTGTCAAGAAACTAAGTAAAATGGATGGCATTCTTGTTCCAGGTGGATTTGGAAATAGGGGCATAGAAGGTAAGGTGTTGGCTGCGGAATATGCTCGTGTTAACAATGTGCCATATCTGGGGATATGTCTTGGAATGCAAATATCAGTCATTGAGTTTGCAAGAAATGTGCTCAAGCTTAAAAATGCAAACAGCACCGAATTTAATAATAAAACAAGACATCCAGTTGTAGCTCTTGTGAATGAATGGCGTGACAGCTCTGGAAAGAAGATTATTTCGGATAAGAAAAATATGGGAGGCACTATGAGACTAGGCTCTCAAGGATGCGCCCTAGAAAAAAAATCATTAGCATATAAAATGTATAAAAAGTCAGTTATAAATGAAAGGCATCGTCATAGATATGAGGTTAATAATGGGCTTATAGAGCTATTTGATGCTAGTGGGTTGGTTTTTAGTGGTAAATCAAAGAAAGGTAATTTGATGGAGATTATTGAGTTGAAAAGTCATCCTTGGTATGTCGGGTGTCAATTTCATCCAGAATTCACCTCTTCACCCATTTCTGGACATCCATTATTTAATGGGTTTATTGCTGCATCAGCAAAAAATAGGAAATAATTAAATATGTCTATAAATATTGGAAAAACTAAAGAATTAACCCTGATTTCAGGTCCATGTGCAATAGAATCCGAAAAAATGTCAATGAGCATAGCAGAACATATATGTGAGATCACACAAAAATTACCTATATCATACATATTTAAAGCTTCCTTCGATAAAGCCAATAGGTCATCAATAAACTCTGAAAGAGGAATTGGTATAGAGAAAGGGTTAAAAATATTACGGAAAGTAAGAGAAAATTTTAATATCCCAGTAATAACTGATGTCCATGAAGACAGTCCGATGGATGAGGTTGCAGATGCTGTGGACATTATACAAACTCCTGCCTTTTTATGCAGACAAACTAATTTTATTATAAAAGTCGCCTCTACCATGAAACCAGTCAATATAAAAAAAGGACAGTTTTTATCACCAAAGGAGATGATAAATGTAGTAAAAAAAGCTAAATCTACTGGAAATAACGAGATATATGTTTGTGAAAGAGGTGCATCTTTCGGGTATAATAATTTAGTTTCTGACATGAGATCATTAGTAATACTTAGGGACACAGGCTGCCCCGTTGTGTTTGATGCGTCTCACTCAGTTCAACAACCTGGAGCATTAACAGATCATTCTGGGGGCGAAAGTGAATTTATTCCTGTGCTTGCAAGAGCTGCAGTAGCTGTAGGAGTAGATGCTCTTTTTATTGAGACCCATCCCGAACCTAGCAAAGCTATAAGTGATGGAAAGAACTCACTAAATATCAATGATTTAAATGGATTATTAAATGATGTTATTAAGATAAATAGTATAATAAAAGAAAACATGGAGTAAACGGTTGAGTATTATAAAGAGCGTAAAAGCAAGGCAGATATTAGATTCTAGAGGGAACCCTACAATAGAGGTTGATATGGAGTTGGCTTGTGGATCTGAAGGTCGTGGAATTGTTCCATCAGGAGCATCTACAGGTGCCCTGGAAGCACTGGAACTGAGGGATGGAGATAATTCTATATATCTCGGAAAATCAGTTATCAACACTGTTAATCTTATAAACAAGGAAGTTAGTTCAAAAATTAGTAGTAGCGAGGATTTTACACAAGAATCTTTGGATAAACTTCTCATTGACCTAGATGGGACAGATAATAAAAAAAGATTGGGGGCAAACGCTATTCTTGGTGTATCTCTTGCTTTTTCCCATGCTAATGCAAAGTCTCTAGATAAGCCATTGTATAAAACCTTCAGTCATGATAATAATTTTTCGTTACCAGTGCCTATGATGAATATTATCAATGGTGGCGCGCATGCCAATAATAGTTTAGATTTTCAAGAATTTATGATTTTACCAATTGGTTTTGATTCTTTTAGTGAGAGCCTCAGAGCTGGTGTTGAAATATTTCATGGTTTAAAATCTAAACTGAATAAATTGTCCCTTAGCACAGCAGTAGGTGATGAAGGAGGTTTTGCCCCTAATATTAGTTCAAATAAAGAGGCACTTGAGGTAATACTAGACTCAATAAGCCATGCAGGCTATGAGCCTGGAGCCGAAGTCTTTTTAGGGTTAGATGTTGCTAGTTCAGAATTTTATAAAAATGGTAAATATGAATTATCAAATGGAATTTCATATACAAATACTGAATTTTGTGATTATTTAGAAGAACTTACAAGAAGTTATCCTATTATAAGCGTAGAAGATGGCATGTCTGAAGATGATTGGGAAGGTTGGTCGTTGCTTACAAGCACGCTCAGCAGTAAACTCCAGCTGGTAGGGGATGATGTATTTGTTACAAATCCAAAAATATTTGAAAAGGGCATAAAAGAAGAAATTGCTAATGCGATTCTCATTAAATTTAATCAAATTGGTACAATCACTGAGACTTTAGATACAATTGCAATGGCGAAAAAAAATAACTATAACTATATAATTTCACATAGAAGTGGAGAGACAGAAGATGTGACTATAGCAGATTTAGCAGTTGGCACTGCCTCTGGTCAAATTAAAACAGGTTCACTCTCAAGATCAGATAGAACTTCAAAGTATAATCAATTATTAAGAATTGAAGAGGAGCTAGGAACATCTTTTTTTAATAAGGATGATGTTTTTGGCAGATGGATGAAATGAAGATATATCATGCAATCTGCTTGATATTATTCTTGAGTTTGCAACATTCTTTATTTCTGAGTAACAATAGTTTATTTACATATTATGGTTTAAGCAATACATTAAATTCATATACAGAAGAGGTTTTATCATTGCAAAATAAAAATGAAAATCTTAAAGAAGAGATCAAAATTATTAATACTGATAAATCTTTTTTAGAAGCTCATGCTAGAGAAAACTTTGGATATATAAAAAACAATGAAACTTTTTATCAAATTATAAAAAATGAAAAATAAAATCTGTGATGCTATAATTCTAGCAGCAGGAACTAGCAAAAGATTTAATTCAACTTCTCCAAAGCAATTTCTAAAAATTAATAATAAGAATTTGATTGATATAGCCATTGATAATCTTAAATCTTTAAAAAAAATAAGAAATATCTATATTGTATTAAAGAAAAATAATCCTTATAAGGTAAAAAAAGATTTAAAGATGATTATAGGTGGCAGCACGAGAACTAAATCTGTTTATAAATCTCTAAGTTTCGTTTCTAAAACTGAGGACGTTCCTGATAATATTTTAATACATGATGCTGCACGACCATGCCTAGATATTAGAGATCTGAAAGAACTATTCTCTAAAGGAAATAAGTCGACAACAGGATTATCGCTTGGTTATCCATTGACTAACGCATTAAAGAAAGTTAATTCTAGATTAGAAGTAATCAGTAATGTGAAAAGGGATAATCTATTCATGTCTTTTACTCCTCAGATATTTAATTTTTCCAAGCTATTTCTAGCTTACACTGATATTATCAGAAAAGAACAAAATGTTGATGATGAAATTGAGGCGATGACAAAATCAGGCCATAAGGTTAAACTTATGAAGTCATCTCCAAGAAATATTAAATTAACTTATCAGGATGACCTTGAGGTAATAAAAGCCTTAATGAAAAAAATATGAGAATTGGTTTAGGAATAGATACGCATCAATTGATACCTGGAAAATCAATGAGACTAGGAGGTGTTGACATACCCTCAACTGTATCTATTAAAGCTCACTCTGATGGAGACATAATATACCACTCAATAGCTGATTCAATATTAGGCGCAATTGGGGCTGGTGATATAGGAGACCATTTTCCAGACACAGATCCTAAGAACAAAAACCTTGATAGCAGAGTTATAGTTATGCATGCTGTTAAGCTAGCAATAGAGAAAAATTTAATACTAAATAATCTTGATATTACTCTCCTGCTAGAGTCACCTAAAATATCACAATATAAAGATATAATGAAAATGCAAATACTTGAAATGTTTTTAGAAGCATTCGCAGTTAATTGTCCTGAAATGCTAGTTAAAACGAACCCTAATGTTTTGTTCATGGAGGACATGATTAACATTAAGGCCTCGACTTCAGAAACTCTTGGTTTTATTGGTAAAGGGCATGGAATTACCTGTTATTGCATGGTATCTCTTAAAGATCTTGATTCAGAATCTTTAAAAGAAGCACTTTATAGATTTGTAGGTAAAGAGTATCAAGTATAATGAGCCACTAAAAATTATAGGAAGTTTATGTCATTAACTCATTTGAAAAATATTGGGCCACTAATTATCAATTTAGATGGTATTGAGCTCTCTAATAGTGAGAGACAACTTATACAGCATCAGTTAGTAGGTGGAATCATACTCTTTTCTCATAATTTTATTTCAAAGAAACAATTAAAGTCTTTTGTTAATGATATTAAGAGCATAAAAGATAATTTACTGATTACCATCGACCATGAAGGTGGAAGAGTGCAAAGACTTATGAATGGTTTTACACGTTTACCAAGTTTTGAAAAAATTTCAGAAATAAAGGATGCAGACCTTCGCGCACAGATTGCATATCAGGTTGGCTATATTAGTGGTTATGAATTATCCAAGATAAGTATTGATATTAACTATTCCCCTGTAGTTGATATTAATCATAATAAAACTAATAACTTATTAAAAGATAGAACCTTTGGCGATAATGTCGATAATATTATTTCTTTAGCAAATGAATATGTCAAAGGATCACTTGATGCTGGAATTCTTCCAGTTTTAAAACATTTTCCTGGTCATGGTAGAGTAATAACTGATAGTCATACAGAAGAATGTTTTTCAGACGTAAAAATGAATGAGTTATTAGATACAGATATACTTCCTTTTAAAATATTACATGATCAGTATGCTGAGGCTAATTTACCAATCATGACCAATCATATATTATATAAGAATATAGATGAATTTATTACAACCTACTCAGAAGAATGGCTTATCAGACAATCAAACATGATCTTCTCAAAAAAACCTTTCTTTATAAGTGATGATGTTGAAATGTTTTCAGCTACTGTTCTTGATGGTAAAAAAATATCTTGTGAAAAAAGGGTATTATTAGCTTTAAGAGCAGGATGCAGGATGATTATTGCCACAACAATGCAAGATAATAAAATTATTAAGAATAAAGCATCTCCTCAGTATTTTAATAAAAATTACCTTACTGATGATATCATTAAGTACTTTGAAAAAAATCATGATAAAATGTCTAAAATAGTAATACCCAAGGCAATAGATGAAAGTAGAGAAAGGTATGGCGAGTGTCTTGTAAATATGAAACAGATGGGATTATAAATTATGAATGACCTCTTAGCATTAATATTTAAAACAGATTTATATACACAGATTGCTTCTATATTATTTTTTGCTCTTGCGCTATTATTTATTAAAAATAAATTAATTCTTCTATTCACTGGAATTTCAAAAAAAACTGCAACTGATTTTGATGATATTATTATTAAGTCGATTCAAAAACCTTTAACTTATTTAATAATATTTGGATCACTTATTCTTATATTTCAATCTCTAAATGGTTTTTATAAATATTTAGATGGGTTTAATATTGGAACAATTATATATGTATTAATAGTAGCTATTATCTCCTGGATACTGATCAGAATTCTAGATAACTACTTTATAAATAAATCATTCTTAAAAAACTTAAAGGTTGATGATGACCAAGTTGTAATTGAGCAAACATATGAAATCGCTATAAGAATATTCAAGATTATTGTTATTGCAATCACCATTTTAATGATAATGCAAGAATTTGGTCTTAGTATATCTGGGTTACTTGCTTTTGGTGGAGTAGGTGGTCTAGTTGTTGGTTTAGCAGCTAAAGACCTTTTGTCTAATTTTTTTGGAGGTCTAATGATTTACTTCGACAGGCCTTTTAAAGTAGGTGAGTTCATTAAGTCTCCAGATAGAAATATTGAAGGTATTGTAGAAAGTATTGGTTGGAGACTAACTGTTGTGCGTACATTCTCAAAAAATGTTTTGTATATACCGAATGCTGCTTTTGCTAATATTATTGTAGAAAATGCAACACGAATGACGAATAGAAGAATAAATGAGGTGATAGGCCTCAAGTATGATGATTTTCAAAAAATTCCAAAGATTGTGTCGAGTGTCAAAGTTTATCTGTCAGATCATCAAGAAATAGACCAAGGGAATGAGCCTGTAGTATCTTTTAAATCTTTTTCTGCCTCTTCCTGTGATTTTTTTATTTATGCTTTTACGACTACCAAAGACTGGCGTGAATACTTGAGAATCAAAGAACAGATTTTATATAAGGTTTCAGATATCATTAAAGAGAACAATGCTTCAATAGCATTTCCTACAATGACTATTCAAATGGATAGACCAGAAAGATAAATGATTCTAGAAAATTGACTTAATGAGATTTTCTATCTTCTGGCATATATCTGCAGTATCCTCATTATCCAATGATAATTGAATTGAGCTATTTTTTAGTATTTTCATTTCATATTGACTCATGTTAGCTATAATCTTTTCTACGCTAATATTATCTTTATCCTTAAACTCAATCTTTGCGATGCCATCTACAATTTTAATATGTTTGATATTTTTATCTTTAAGAGTTAATTTTAGTTTTGAGATGTGAAGTAAATTTTCTAAAAATTCAGGCATAGGTCCATATATATCAATCAACTCATCAGAAATGTAAGTAATTTCATTTAAGTTTTTACAAGATGATATTTTTTTGTAATACTTTAGTCTTGTTAAAATATCATTAATATAGTCTTGTGTTATTAAACATGATTTGTTTATCTCAATTTCAATACTATCTATATCTTCTTTGTTATCTCCAGTTCTTAAAAATTCAATACTTTTGTTAAGTATATCCGTAAACATGGCATATCCAATTTCATATATCTGACCACTTTGTTCTTCCCCAAGAATTTCTCCTGCTCCTCTAATTTCTAAATCATGGGTAGCTAACTCTAAGCCACCACCTAAACTTTCGACCGAATCAATTGCCAAAAGCCTCTTTTCTGCATCTTTTGTCATCTTGTGTTCTTCAGGAATTACAAGGTAAGCATATGCTTGTCTATTAGTTCTTCCAACCCTACCTCTAATTTGATGAAGCTGAGAGAGTCCAAATTTATTACTATTATTAATTATTATAGTATTTACGTTTTGTATATCTAAGCCACTTTCAATGATGCTAGTACATACAAGTAAATCATACTCTTTATTTAAAAATTTTTGCATTTCTATTTCAATATATTTTGGATCTAATTGCCCATGTATTTTCCCAACTTTTATATCTTGATTTAGTAGCAATAGTCTTTCAATTTCTATATCCATAGTACTAATTTCATTATGTACATAATATATTTGACCGCCTCTTTGGATTTCCCTTTCAATAGCTTCATTTATAATATCTTTTTCCCATTTGATTATACGTGTCACTATTGATTTTCTATTTTGAGGCGGTGTTTCCATTACGCTTAAATCTTTTATTTGAGATAATGCGGAATTTAATGTCCTCGGAATAGGTGTTGCGGTAAGCGTAATTATATCTATATTATTTTTCAATTTTTTAATCTTTTCTTTATCTGTCACTCCAAATTTATGTTCCTCATCAACGACAAGTAATTTTAAGTTATTAAATTCTATTTTTTTAGATAAAATCGCATGAGTCCCTATGATTATATCGATTTCTCCATTTTTCAGCTTTAATAATGTCTCTTTTTTATCTTTAGCTGATTGTAGGCGAGAAATCTTTCCTATATTAATTGCTGTAGACGAAAATCTATTAATAAATGATTTGTAATGTTGTTCAACTAATATTGTAGTAGGTGCTAGAACTATAGTTTGGCAATTATTTATTGCAGACAAAAATGCTGCGCGCATTATTACTTCAGTTTTACCATAGCCGACATCACCACAGATGAGCCTGTCCATGGGTTTTTCAGATTCCATATCATCAATTACATTGTTTATTGATTTAATCTGATCCTCTGTTTCTTGATACGGAAAGGCATCAGAAAATTTCTGATATTCTATAATATTATTTTTGAAGGCAAAACCTTTTGAAGAAAGTCTTTTCGATTCAATTTCCAATAAATCAACAGCAATATCATTTATTTTTTTCTTAGCTCTATTTCTAATCTTAATCCAATAATCTGTCCCTAGATTATGTAGAGGAATATTTAGTCCAGTATGACCAGAATACTTTTTTAATAAATTGATAGATGTTACTGGTATATATAAGATATCTTCATTTGAATACTCTAGTTTTATCAATTCTGTCTTTATACCCTCAACATCCATATTAATTAGACCTTTGTACCTGCCAACCCCATAGTTATCATGCACTACTGGTGAATCTAATTCTAATGATGAAATATCATTTATATAATTATCAACAAGTTTATTTTTTGATTTTTTTGGGATAGCAAGAGATCTTGCGCCAAATATGTCTTTTGCAGATATGAAGCTAATATTATTTTCATAATCTACAAACCCATCATCAATGTATTTTTTTATTATGTAGATAATATTTGTATTTTCTATATCAGTAAAACTATCGACTATATGATATTTTAGTTTTAAGTTCTCTAAGAGTTTTTGTATTTCCAATATCAGACTATTTCTTTCTATGGCAAAAACAATTTTATTATTATTTTTATAAATATAATCTTTTAGGCTTTTATACGGATCCTTAAAAGCATTATTAATCAACAAGGAAGGTAACTTTCTTATTGGAGAGTTGCTAGCTAACATGCCTGTTTCAACTTTGTAAAGTGACAATACACATTTCATCATATTGCTAATGGATGCCTTATATATATCATCATTAATTATTAATAACTGATAATTGAGAATATATCTCTGATCTTTATATTTTGCATAGTAATCTCTATACCTATTCCTAATTAATTTTAATTCATCACCTGTATTTTTCATTGATAGAACTATATTTTTCTCAGTATTTGGAATCAGATTAAATATGGTTGTTAAGTTATCATATAATACAGGTATTATATTTATTGCAGATGAATGGGGGAGATTATTTATAATCTTTTCATACTCAACATCTTCGAGATATTCATCGTCAAATACATCTTTGCATTTTGACTTATAAGTCTTTATGACATCATCTGTTATTATAACTTCATTTGCAGGTCCAAGAAAAAAATCCTTGATAGTATTTTTTGAGACTTGAGTATCAACATTAAACATCTTTAATGTTTCTAGCATATCACCATCAAAATTTAGTCTTATAGGATAATTTTCGACAGTAGAATACACATCTATAATTGCACCTCTGATAGCATATTCACCTTTATTTACAACTTTTTCAGTCCTATCATATTTCATATTTCTCAGAAGAGTTATGAAATTATTATATTCAAAGTCTTTGCTTATCTGTGTAAAATACTTTGATAGAATATTTTTTGGGACTAAGTACTTAGCTATTGCAGAATAACTTGTAATTATAATATTATTTTCACTACTCAATATATTCTTATAACTTTTTAACCTTTCTGACAAAACATTTACATCGTACATTAAATCTTCATATGGAAAACTTTCATATTCAAGGAATAAACTTATATTTTTTTCACTATTTAAGAATAATTTTAATTCATCACTAAAGTTGATAATTTCATTATTATTATTAAGTAAAATAATCGTATTATTAAAATTATGTGATATTTTTTCAATAATATAACTACCAGATGATCCATAAAGACCACCATAAACATAATTATTTTTATTATCCTTAAATATATTTTTCATAATAAAAAAAAGCAGTACAAATATGTACTGCTTTTCATTTTAATAAGTATCGATTATTTTACTGTATTAAACCCAAGAATTTCCCAGTTTTGCATACCACCACGGTACCACTTGATTTTATCAGCAGGGTAGCCATATTTTAGTAAGCTCTTAATATTGTTTGGTGACTGACCACACCACATTCCATTGCAATACATAACTAATGTTTTAGCATCGTTAAAATAGAATAATCCATTTTGCTCTTTAGCACCAAACTTTTCAGTCATGATTTCAGCAATTGATATTGGATCTGCTCCCTTAGCTTCACTTAAGTGAGTCCACGGAATATTTACTGCACCAGGAATCATACCTTTTGCAACCCAGTCAGGTGTTCTAGAGTCAATAACCATTATTTCAGATCCATCAGGCATTTTTTGCCCTTTGCTCATCATAATCGCGTAATGTATTATTTCTTGTTCCCCAATTGTTTCAATCCCAGGCCTTAATTGCATTGGTTGAACACAAAATGGTGGACATGGCCTTGATGTTTTAGCAAACGCAGGGTTTACTGTATTTTTATTATTTTGATTTCTCATGAATTTCACATCACCACTACCAGCTGAAACTCCTATTTCTAATGAATTTGGACCGTCAGCTTTTGATATTGCTACTGGCTTATCAGCATATGCAGTAGAGAATGAAAGCATAGAAACTAAAACAACACTTAATATTGATTTGATATTCATATCTTCTCCCTTTTTAGTATTATTATTCACAATCTGGCTCTTCTTCGCTTGGCTTTTCTTCCTCATATATTACCTGATCTAGACTAGATAGTTTTTGGTTATGATTCAATTCATAACTACCTAAATAGGTCGAGCTTATGGTGAATAAACCCATTAAAAATATTGTTACTATTCTCATGTATTACCTCTATTTGAGTCATTGATAACCATACAGAGCCATCTTTATACCAATTCTACAGTATATGGGTATTTAAATGAACCTATTTATTATGAAATAGGCATTGGTTATTGTTGGTATTTGCAGGGTATTTTCAGTAAGGGGTTATATATCTAACCTGAACCCCCACATTTTTTTTGATTTCTTTTTCATAGTAAGATCAATTATAGTAGAGCTAGTAGATTCACTAATATCATTCATCAATATTATATTCCCATCAGAATTTGTTACAAAACTTGAGCCCCAAAACTTTATAGTATTTTTATTATTACTTTCAACTCCAGTTCTATTTGCTATAACGATAGGAGTATTAATCATCAAACTATTTGCTGCAATTACACCCATCCATTTTTCTTTTTCATTGAGAAGTGTGATGGGTTTGTTGTTTTTATATGCATATCCTATAGAAGTAGGACATAAAATTATGTCAGCTCCTAATTTATTGATTTGTTGATATGACTCTGAGTGCCATTGATCCCAACAAATCATTAATCCAATCTTACAAATGCCAATATCAATGACTACGTATTTATTCTTTGATTCATTGAAATAATATTTTTCCTGATAACATTCTTCGTTGGGTATATGCTTTTTTCTATATTTCCCAATAACAATACCTTTTGGCGATATTAATGCTGCAGAGTTATAAAATTTATCTTTATTTTTCTCAAAAAAAGAAAATAGAAAAAAAATTTTTTTCTTCATGCATAGTTCAACCATTGTTTTGACTATTTTTGATGACATACTTATCGCTAGATTCTTATATTTAGAATTTTTGATAATTGGGAAATATTTTAAGTAAGAAAGTTCATGACTAATAACTATAGTAGGTTTATTTGTGACTTTAATGCCATCAATTTTCTTAATTAGATTATTTAAGTTTTCATCAATGTTATCACCGACTGGATATTGTAATATTACGATATTTAATTTTTTATTATCTTTCATAATATGAAATTATTACTACAACAATGCAGGCCTCCAAATTCATTTAACAATGCAGTTGATTCTAAAAAGAAAATAACATGATTTGGAAATAACCCTTTTATATTCTGCTTCTTATCTTTACCAGTATTTTTGTTTACTGGAATAATTATTAGATCTCCAACTTCTATATAGTTCAAGTAAGAGAATGGTAAGATATCTCCATCAAGAGATTTAACGATATCTTTGATATCATGATTGACAGCGATCATGGAGTCAATATTATTTGATTTTATAATAATTTCTTCTAATTGTTTCTTTAATTCTTTCAAGGTTTTATAGTCTGGATGTTTTTTATCATTTGTAGCCATGTATAAAATAGTATTATCATCTTTAAAACGCACAAGATTATCTATATGTCCATCAGTATCGTCCCCAGTTAATTCTTGTACATTTACAAAATAATAGTTACCATTTATTTTTTTATCAAAAACAGATTTTATTTTACTTTCAATAGTATTCCACGATAACGAATTATGTTTAATTATAGAATTTTTATTAAATATATAATCATTATTTGAGTTGATAATATTTCCTCCCTCTATTATTACTTCATTAATCAAGTATTTATGATTTAATGAATATCTTTTAATGACATCATTAAAAAACATTTTATCATTATAGTGGTTATACTTGTTACCATACCCGTTGTAACCATGGTTAATTACTCCTGAATTTGATATTTTAGGCCCATAATCCCGAATCCAGATATCATCAAAGTTATATTCATAAAAAGTTATAAATTTATTATAATCAATATGAATATCAGATAACTTATAGTTAGCTTCATATAGATTATTTTCAATATTTATATTTTTATGATGTATTAAGATAATCATATATCGGTTAGAAACAGCTATATTGATAATTTCATAATAAATTCTAATTAAATCATGCCAAAATATTTTATCCCTATATATGCTTGGCCATACTATCATCAGAGTATTTGTATCTTTGTCAATTATAAAGCTTTCTTTGGCCATAGTTATTTTTTTAACTTACTCAATGTGTTATAATTTTGTCATGCGATTGTTACTAGCATATAGGTTTTTGCGGTCGAAACATAATTCTAGTTTCATAAATATCATATCAAAAATTTCGGTTCTAGGTATAATTCTCGGAATTTCTATCCTCATAACTGTTATATCTGTAATGAATGGTTTTGAGCATGAATTAAAAGAAAAAGTTCTTGGATTTACATCTCATGTGACAGCTTTCAAGAGTCAGGATAATTCATCAAACTCATTAGAAGAATTTGAAAATCTCAAGTTGAAAAAACATATTTTGGGATATTCTCCATATATTGAAAAAGAAATACTATTGTCCTCAGAATCAGGAACCGCAAATGCTTTTTTTAGGGCAGTGAATCCTATACTTGAAAAAGATGTGGGCATGATTCACAAGAATATGATTTTTGGGAGTTATACTCAATTGAATGATGACAAGAATAATATTTTAATTGGATCTGGTATAGCGTCTAAGTTAGCTGTTAACGTTGGTGATGTTATAGAAGTATATGCTTATTTCAAGTCTAATAACTCAACTAAACTTTTCCCCTTCAAGGAAAATTATTTTGTAGTTGGTGTTTTTGATGCGGGTATATATGAGTATAATAATGCTTATACATTTATAAATCTAAATAGCTTTCTGAATAATCTTAAAAATAATAACAAAAATCATATAACTTTTGATTCAATAAGAATAAGGCTTCAAAACCCTTTGAATGCGTTTTCATTCGCAACAATATTTAATAAAAACCAAGATAAGTATTATGCGCAAGATTGGAGTTATACTCATCAAGCATTGTTCACAGCAATTAGTAATGAAAAAAGGGTGATGTTTATAATATTAATGTTAATAGTAGCTATAGCGGCTTTTAATATTATTTCTTCACTTCTAATGCTTGTAATGAGTAAAGAAAAAGAGATATCAATCTTGTTGGTTTTAGGAGCAAAACAGAGAGATATAATTTTAATTTTTTTATATCAAGGTTTAATTTTAGGGATGATTGGTATTGTATTTGGTGTTGTGTTTGGAATACTTCTATCTAGTAATATTGATGCAGTTATACTATTCATAGAAAGTTTATTTAATATAAATCTAATGCCTGTTGAAATATATCATTTAAGTAAAATCCCATCAATTATCGATTATAATAATATCCTGTTCATAATAATATATACTTTTATTCTAACTTTAATCTCAGCAATTTATCCTGCATTAAAAGCATCTGGAATTAATCCTGCAACTATATTCAGAGGTAATAATTAAAATGCTCAAATGTAAAAGCATTAATAAATATTTTAATTTGAATCATTCAGATGATAAAGCCCATGTTCTTGATAATATTAATTTAAATATTACTGACGGCCAAATTGTTGCTTTAAAAGGACCATCTGGTAGCGGGAAAAGTACTTTGCTGAATTTAATAGCAGGTTTAGATAAACCTTCTTATGGAGAAATAATACTAAATAATATTGATATCAATAAACTCGACATTAATAAATTATCAACTTTTAGGAATCTTAATATTGGAATTGTTTTTCAATTTTTTAATCTAATTAACGATCTAACAATATTAGAAAATATTTCATTGCCCTTATTATTAAGAGGTGTTAACAAGAAAACTGCTGAAAATAAAGCTAAAATTATAATAGATGACCTCAATTTACTTAATCGTATTAATTATAAAACAAATTTATTATCAGGTGGTGAATGTCAAAGAGTTGCTATTGCAAGAGCATTGATAATGAAACCTAAAATTATATTAGCTGATGAACCAACAGGAAACCTGGACGCTGTTAATTCAGAAAATGTTATGGAACAACTGATAGGTAATTGTAAAAATTACAACACTTCTTTACTAATGGTCACTCATGATGAAAGTTTATTGCCCAGATTTGATAACATACTTACTTTAGATTCTGGGAAAATAGTATAATTATTTTACTCTATTCTTCAAACGCCTGTATGCATGTAATCTCCATAGAATATGCATAATGTAATAACCTAGAATACTCGATACGACTCCTATGATTAGTGTGCCAACTATTAAAGGTTCCCATATATTACCCATAGCACTCATAATCCACTCCGTATTTAATTCGAACTCTTTATATACTGGCTCAAGATTTAAAACATAGTTTCCAAAGAGATATGCAAAATACATCATAGGCGGCATTGTAATAGGATTACTAATCCATACACCTGCCACTGAGAGTGGAAGATTTGCTCTAAACAGTATTGCACAATATGCGGCTGGTATCATCTGAAAAAACATTGGCATCCAACCCCAAAAAATACCGATAACAACACCTCTACAGAATGGTATTCTATTAAACCGCCATAGATCTTCATGAAATAATGCATTACCCAAGAAACTCAAAAACTTATAATCTTTGACTATATCTTTATTGGGTGTATATTTTTTAAAAAACTTTTTCATATGTTATAGTAACTGTAATAAAAATAGATATTTTTCATTCAAAATGTATTAATATCATATACTACTACATATCTTTCACTTTTTTGTTAAATTAAATATGCAAAAACCAGATAATTCCAAACTCAAGTCTAGTTTATATCTTAGATTATTAGGCTATACCTTTAGATACAAGATTGTCTTCGCATTTTCAGTATTAGCAATGGCTATGTTTGCAGTGACAGATACTGCTTTTGCAGCATTAATTAAACCATTATTAGATGGAAGTTTTGTAGAAAAAGATCCTGACACAATTAGGTTATTCCCTTTTATACTTATAGGCCTTTTTCTATTGAGAAGTGTATCAGGTTTTATATCTACATATGGAATTTCTTGGGTTGGCAGGAATGTAGTTAAGACAATACGTCAAGAAATGTTTGAAAAACTCGTACATATGCCTACCAAAACATATGATTTTGCATCTTCTGGCGAACTATTATCCAAACTTACTTACGATACAGAACAAGTTGCTGAAGCGGCTACCAAAGCTATAACAGTTCTGGTCAGAGATGGTTTGACAGTAATTGGTTTATTAGGACTAATGTTTTATCAAAGTTTTATCTTATCCATTGGCTTATTTGTTATAGGACCAGTAATAGCAATATTTATAAAAGTAATGAGTGTTCGATTTAGGGATGCAAGTAGACATATACAGGAATCAATGGGTTTTATTACAAATGTAGTAGAAGAACTAATAGCTGGGCATAGAGTGGTAAAAATATTTGGAGGAGAGAAGAGTGAAAAAAATTCATTTGAAAATGTAAATGATAATAATAAAGAAAGACATTTAAAGTTAGCTCTAATTCAAGGAATAAGCATACCTTTAGTTCAGTTTATAGTAGCACTGTTCTTATCAGGAGTGATTTATTTTGTAACATCTGATGAATATCTTGAAGTAATTTCTGTTGGAACATTTATGTCATTTATTACAGCAATGATATTAATATTTGCCCCAATAAAAAGATTAGCTGAAATCAATGTTGTATTACAAAGAGGATTAGCTGCTAGTGAATCAGTATTTAAGCTTTTAGATTCTCAGTCTGAAGTTGATAGAAACAATAATAATTTTAATAAAATATTTTCTCGAGATTTTGAGACTATTAGTTTTAATAAAATTAACTTTTCTTATTATGACAATAATAATCTTGTGTTAAATAATATTAATTTCTCAATTCCAAAGGGGACTACATGCGCTATTGTAGGAAAATCTGGTAGCGGAAAATCCACGCTCATAAATCTATTACCAAGATTCTATGATATTAAGGATGGAAGCATTTGCATAGATAGTGACAATATTAGTACTTTTTCATTAAAAGAGCTCAGAGGAATGATTGCTTATGTTGGACAAGATCTAACATTATTTAATGATTCAATAAGAAATAATATTGCTTACGGAGCTTTGGAAAATAAATCTCTTGATGATATTAGATATGCTGCTAAAAGCGCGAATGCATCAGATTTTATAAATAATCTTGACCAAGGGTACGATACATTTGTTGGTGATAATGGAGTACTGCTATCTGGCGGACAAAGACAGAGGATTGCAATAGCTCGTGCAATCTTAAAAGATGCACCTATACTTTTATTAGATGAAGCTACCAGTTCATTAGACTCTGAGTCTGAAAAGCTTATACAAAATGCCCTCATAGAATTACAAAAGAATAGGACAACGATAGTTATTGCACATCGCCTATCAACAATTGAAAAAGCAGACCAAATTATTGTTTTAGATTCTGGAAGCATTAGGGAAGTTGGAAAACATTCTGATCTTATAAGTAAAAATGGACTGTATGCAAAATTACATAAAATACAATTCCCTGATTTATAATGGAGAAATTTCTAAATAATATTTGGTATTCATCGTTTAATTTATTTAGCTTTTTACTTCTTCCGATTTCACTGATTTATTTATTTGTAATTTCTTTACGATCATATCTGTACCAGTTGGGAATATTCAAGATTAATAAATTTAATATTCCAATTATAATTGTAGGTAATATATCTATTGGTGGCTCCGGTAAAACACCATTTTGTATTTGGCTGGCAAAGTATTTAATGTCTAAAAATCTTGAAGTAGGGATAATTTCGTCTGGTTATAAAGGCTCTTCAGTTAAACCTATTATAGTCAAAAAAAACTCTGACCCACTTCTTGTTGGCGATGAATCTTTACTTTTATTTGAAAAAACACAAGCTAAGGTTGTAAGCTCCGGGAATAGAGTTAAAGCAACAGAATATTTGATAAACTCTTTTCAAGTTGACGTGATAATTCATGATGATGGAATCCAGCATTATGCTTTAGCTAGGGATTATGAAATCATTTTAGTCGACAACAATAAACTTTTTGGAAATGGTTTTTTACTTCCTTCTGGTCCATTACGTGAACCGAAGTCTCGTCTTAAAAAAGCAAATATAACTGCGAGGACTAATATTAATAATGATGATATTTATTCAGTAAGATCCGAGAATCAAGGTGTTCGAAATATACTTACTAATGAAGTAAAAAGTCTTAATGACTTCAAAGACAAAGAAATACATTTAGTGACTGGCATAGCATCTATTGAAAATATCACAGCAGAACTAGATAATCACAAGATAAATTATACCTCACATAAGTACAATGATCATTATAAATTTACTGGAAATGAATTTAACTCACTCAATAACGCGCCAATCTTTCTTACCTCTAAAGATTATGTTAAGTTACATAAACTAGATAATAAAAATATTTGGGTTTTACTTCATGAAGTTGTTCCTAATGATTTATTCATAAAAAAAATTAACAAGGACTTATCGAAAATCTTAAAATATGAAAACTAGAATTATAATACCAGCAAGACTTAAGTCAACTAGGTTTCCTAATAAACTTATAAAAGTTTTTAATGGAAAAACTTTGATTGAACATGTTTGTTTAAGAGCTAAAAAACTAAAGTATGATTCACTCATAGTAGCTACAGACAGTTTAAAGATAAAAAAAATAATAGATGATATTGGAGTTCAGACATGGTTTTGTACAAAAAAATATTCATGCGGAACTGAGAGGATAGCTAGCTTATGCGCTGACTTAAAATTTAATAAAAATGATATTGTTATTAATATTCAGGGTGATGAGTATAATTTCCCACTAAGTGCTGTCAACAAGGTCATCGCTGATTTAAAAATCTCTAAAAAAAGTATCGTTTCTACGGTTGTCTGCAATACTAAAGACAAGAAGCTGATTGCGAATAAAGACTCTGTGAAAGTAGTGACTGATATAAATGATAATGCTCTCTATTTTTCTCGACTACCAATACCTTACAATTCTAATGAATCTTATTCTCTGCACTTAGGAATATATGGTTACAAAGTTAGCTTGCTCAATATACATGATTCACTTTCTAATTCAAAGTATGAAGTATCTGAGAGTCTCGAGCAACTGAAATTTATATATAATAATATTCCTGTACACTGTGTTAAAATTAAGAGCCATAATTCGATTAGTATTAATTCTATTAATGATTTAAAATTAGTAACAACGAGTATTAAATGAAGAAAACTATAATAACAATAACTGGCGCAGCAGGGAATATAGCGTATTCATTAATATTTCGTATTTTATCAGGTAATATTTTTCCTGACACTCATAAAATACAGATAAATCTCCTTGATCTTGCAGAAGCACTCCCGATTTTAAAAGGTGTTAAGTATGAAATAGAGGATTGCGCATTTCCTAATCTAGAAAACATAACAATCACTGATAATCCAGAGCTAGCTTTTATGGATTCTAATTATATTCTCTTGGTTGGAGCAAAACCAAGGTTCAAAGGCATGCAAAGGGCAGACTTGTTATTAGATAATGCAAATATTTTTCAAAAACATGCAAAAATAATTAATGAATGTGTAGGTAAAGATACAAAAATTGTAGTAGTAGGAAACCCTGCTAATACGAATGCTTTGATTTTACAAAACTTTGCCCATAATCTACCTGCTGAAAATATAACATCACTTATGAAATTAGATCAAAATAGAGCAAAAAGTATCTTAGCTAATAAATTAGATAAATCAGTTAAAGATATTTCGCAATTGGTAGTTTGGGGAAATCATTCTGTCACACAGTTTCCTGACCTTAACCATACCCTTGTTTCTGATAGCCATGACTTAATTTCATCGCTTGATAAGAATTGGATCAATGATATTTTCATACCAAGAGTACAAAAAAGAGGAGCCGAAATTATTGAACATAGAGGTAAATCCAGCGCAGCATCTGCTGCCTCAGCAATATATGACCATTTAAGTATATTGGTTAATGGATCGATAGAGTGGGAATCTATGGGTATTATTAGAGAAAATAATTATAATATATGTGATGAAATTTTCTTTTCATTCCCATTAAAAATTTCTACATCTAATATCGACATAATAAATGATTTAGATATCAGTGAAAATTCAATGAAGTATATAAAAGATACAGAAAAAGAACTTCTTGTAGAAAGAGATATAATTAAAGATATACTCAAAAACTAATTAACTATATTAATTTTAGATTTGTTTATATATAAATTTTTTTTAATGGAATCTAATCTTATCACTGCTAAACATATAGTTTCTTGATTTATATTAAGATTACTACTCATTACCTCACCGAGTATTTCATCATCATCATCATGCACTTTACTTAAGATATTTATAGAATCAGAGGAATGGCTTATAAGGAATAATTTTTTTTTAATTTTCCCAAGGTAGTGTGTTCTAGCTACAATTTCTTGTCCCGTGTAGCATCCTTTTTTATAATTTATACCATTTAGTTTTTCTAAGTTAAGAACTTGAGGAATGTATAGTTCTTTTGTCTCTATATTAAGTCTTAAGAAGCCATTATAATAATCAGATAATTTATTTATATTTAGCGATAGCTCGTCTTCATCGATTAATCTATTTATACAATCAATTCCTTTTGCTATATTTGTGTAGACGAGTGTTGATGAAGAAAAGTTTCTGCAGTTATTGTCTAATATCCAGTAACCATCATTTCTTTTTACGCCATTAGAATTTTTATTATCAAGGTCTCTCAATAAATTATCTGAAGTTTCTCCACATACACCAACAATCGAATACTCATCTGCTACTTCTATAACTACCTTAGACATTAAAATATACATCGATAGTTTCTGAATAAAATAATCGGCAATTTCTTTATTAATTAATATTATATATTTATCAGAGTCTTTAAGTATTCTGAATATTGCTATTACTTTACCCTGATTTGTAGAATATGAGGAGTATTGAAAAATATTTTTTTCCAATAAATTTATATCATTACTGAATTGGCCTTGTAAAAATGTACTAGCATCGTCTCCCGCTACCTTAATACATATCGTCTCTGGGTCTTTGGAATAACCGGATAATTCTCTAATATTCATATAAAGTACTGATATCCTTGAAAATAATTAATTACCATAAATTTATTATTATTAATTGATTATATCTAAACTTCTAATAATGAAAATAAGTATATCCTAATAAAGCACTGTTTATTTAATTTATATTTGCATATAATACGTGTTGGAGAGATTACATGAATAACGATAAAAAAACAGTTAAGCCAGACACTAAAAAAAATACTACTAAAAAAAATAAGGAAGTTAAGGAAATAGGTGGGCGTGAAGGTCTAGACCCAACAAGATATGGTGACTGGGAAAAAAGTGGTCGCTGCATAGATTTTTAACATGGAAAAAATAATGAATAATAAAAGACCAGTATCTCCGCATTTACAAATTTATAAGCCACAACTAACTTCTGTTCTCTCTATAACACATAGATTTACCGGGGTTATTTTATCTTTATTTTCTATATTAATTCCTTTTTCTTTACTCTTTATTTCATTTGGATCTGATTATTACCAATTATTTTTGTTAATAGCAAATCATGTATTTATTAAAATTATTCTAATAGGGACAATTTTTTCCCTCGCTTTTCACTTAAGTAATGGAATCAGACATTTATTCTGGGATATGGGACTTGGTTTGAGTATCGAAGACAGTTATATGTCTGGATACCTAGTAATCTTGACCTCTATATTAATAACTTTTTTTGCGATATTTTACATAACCTAACAGGAGACTTATGGCTATCTTTCATTGGAAATTACAAAGAATCAGCGCAATACTTCTTGTGCCGGTTGTAGTGTATGTAACGCTTTATTTACTTAACATCGGAGAACTATCTTATGCTGATGTTGTAGACGATGTTTCATCATTTCAGAGTATATTTTTAATAGGCTTTATGGCGCTTGTCTTATTTACGCATAGTTCTTTGGGTATAGAAACGATATTGGAAGATTATATACATGACACAAAAACTCAGAGTTTATTAGTGAACCTCTCAAAGTTTTTCCATGCTATATTATTTTTATTGACACTTATTTCGCTAATAGTAATTAAAGGGAATTAATATGGAAAACAGTAAAATTATAAAACATACTCATGACGTTATAGTTATTGGGGCTGGAGGTTCAGGATTAAGAGCAACAATGGGAATTTCTCAATCTGAACACAGTGTAGCTTGTATATCAAAAGTTTTTCCAACTAGAAGTCATACTGTAGCTGCCCAAGGTGGAATAAGCGGAGCACTCGGCAATATGGGTGAAGATGATTGGAGATGGCATATGTATGATACTGTAAAAGGGTCAGACTGGTTGGGCGATCAAGATTCAATTGAGTATATGTGCAAGAATGCTGTCGAGTCCATAATAGAATTAGAGCATTTTGGAGTCCCCTTTTCTAGGACCGAAGAAGGTAAAATTTATCAAAGACCATTTGGCGGTATGACAACAAACTATGGTAAGGGAATTGCACAAAGAACATGTGCTGCTGCTGATAGAACAGGGCATGCTATTCTTCATACCTTATATACTCAGGCACTCAAGAATAATGTAGACTTCTTTATTGAATACTTCGTAATAGATTTAGTCTTCGAGGAAGGGAAGTGTGTGGGTGTTTTGGCATGGTGTTTAGATGACGGTTCCATCCATCTTTTCCAAGCTCATATTGTAATACTTGCCACGGGTGGTCATGGAAGAACATATCAGTCTTCAACATCAGCTCATACATGTACTGGTGATGGTAACGGCATGATTTTAAGAGCAGGTTTGCCTTTAATGGATATGGAGTTCATTCAATTTCACCCAACAGGAATTTATGGCGCTGGTTGTTTAATAACTGAGGGAGCTAGAGGTGAAGGAGGTTACCTAACAAACTCTGAGGGAGAGAGATTCATGCCAAAATATGCTCCTAATGCTAAAGACTTAGCATCTAGAGATGTGGTTAGTAGAGCTATACAAATGGAAGTTAATGCTGGAAGAGGTGTCGGAGAGGACAAAGATCATGCTTTGTTGCATTTGGAGCACCTTGACGCAAGTATAATTCATGAAAAGTTACCAGGAATCACAGAAACTGCAAAAATATTTGCGGGCGTTGATGCAACAAAGGACCCTATACCTGTAATACCAACAGTGCATTACAACATGGGTGGCACACCAACTAACCATTATACCGAGGTAATATCGAGTGGTGATGGGAAAACAGTTGAAGGTTTGATGGCCTTAGGTGAAGGTGCTTGCGTTTCTGTTCATGGTGCGAATAGATTAGGCTCTAATTCTTTGTTAGACCTAATAGTTTTTGGTAAATCTGCAGCAGAGAGAACTTGTGCTTTATTAGATAAAAAAACTAAGAATCATGTTCAAATTAAATCATCTACGATTGATGACATAATGGATAATTTTGAATCAACAAGGAATTCATCAGGTGATATTGGAACGGCAGAGTTAAGAGATAAAATGCAAAAGACTATGCAAAGATATGCTCCTGTATATAGAGATGATGACACGCTCAAAAAAGGCATTGATATAATGCAAGGATTGTTTAAAGATTTTAAAAATGTATCTGTTAGCGATAAGTCACTGGTTTGGAATACAGACTTAGTGGAAACACTCGAACTCAACAATCTTCTTTATCAAGCGCTAGCAACTTTGTACTCTGCACAAAATAGACAAGAGAGCAGAGGAAGTCATGCGAGAGATGATTATCCAGACAGAGATGATAAGGAATGGCTAAAACATACAATGGTAACAATTGACAATAAGGGTAATAATAAATTTGATTATAAGCCTGTTAAACTAGACACATTAACCGATGAAGTTGAAACAGTTAAGTTAAAAGCAAGGACGTATTAAAAATGGCTAAATTCACATTACCAATTAACTCTAAAGTAACAGAAGGCAAAACCTTTAAGCCCTCTGTGGAACCAAAAAATAAATTACGTGTTGATATTTATCGCTATAACCCTGATTTAAATTCTAATCCATATCTAGATACATACATACTTGATAAGGATAAATTTGGCCCAATGGGCTTAGATGTATTACTATATATAAAAAATAATATTGACCCAACATTGGCATTTAGAAGGTCATGCAGAGAAGGTATCTGTGGATCATGTTCTATGAACATCAATGGGACAAATACATTGGCTTGTATTCTTAATATTGCAGATGAAAAGCATTTAAAAATATATCCTTTGCCTCATATGCCGGTCGTGAAAGATTTGGTTCCAGATATGAAAGATTTTTATAAACAATATGAGTCTATAAAGCCATGGTTAATTAATGATTCCAAGCCAGATAGAGAGCACTTGCAGTCGCAGGATGATAGGTCAAAATTAGATGGATTAATTGAATGCGTATTATGTGCATGTTGTTCTACAAGCTGTCCAAGTTATTGGTGGAATTCTGACAAGTATTTGGGACCGGCAACTCTACTACATGCTTATAGATGGATTATAGATAGCAGAGATAAAGCAAAAAAAGAAAGATTATCAGAATTAGCTGATAAATTTAAACTTTTTAGATGTCATACAATTATGAATTGTACAAAGACATGCCCAAAAAACTTGAATCCAGCTAAAGCAATTTCCCATATTAAGCAAATGTTAGCATCTGAATAATATGCGCCTATCTGAAGTAATCTGGAAGTGCAGGAAAGGCATAAGAGAAGTTGATATTTTATTATCGCAATACACTGAAAAATTTTATCCTGATCTTTCAGAAGAGGATAAAAAAATTTATATTGAATTTATAGATCAAGATACATATGCAATTCTTGATGTTCTCGTTAATGACAAAAAGCCGGAAAATGAAAAATTTGTAAAGATAGTTGAAGCCTTAAAATCATTTAACTAGTATTATTATCTTATGAAAAGCAAAAGAATTCGTTTAGGGGTCAATCTCGATCATATTGCATTCATCAAGAAGTCCAGAGATACATTATACCCAAGTCTTGCCGACGCTGTTAAAGTAACAGAGGAAGCAGGTGCAGATCTAATAACTATACATTTAAGAGAAGATAGACGTCATATACAAGACTTAGATGCTATCGAAGTCCGTGAGTGTGCCAAAACTTTGAATTTTGAGATGGCTCACACTGATGAGATGATTAAATTTGCAACAGAACTTAGACCAGATTTTTGTTGCATAGTACCCGAGAAAAGAGAAGAAAAGACAACTGAAGGTGGGCTAAATCTAAAATCACTCAATAGTTCTGAATTGGATTTATTTAAGAATAATATTGAGAAACTAAAAGCAGCTGATATCAAAACATCTTTGTTTATTGATCCTGACATAGAGTCGGTTAAATTATCCAAAAAACTGGGAGCTGAGATAATTGAATTGCATACAGGAGATTATGCAAATAAGTTCAACTCTATTGATGAGTTTGATGCTCTTGAAAGCTTAATAGCTTCATCTAATTATGCTCATTCGATTGGTTTATTAGTAAATGCTGGGCATGGGTTGAATTGTGAGAATATAGCTCAAATATGTGAGATACCACATATACATGAGCTAAATATTGG
>Ga0257114_1000500_pt1 | contig 31174 bp, 10 predicted proteins | sample SI112_10mmetaG_FD_190149 | JGI IMG/M metagenome (GOLD analysis project Ga0257114, IMG submission 190149) | Marine microbial communities from Saanich Inlet, British Columbia, Canada - SI112_10m | ecosystem: Environmental > Aquatic > Marine > Inlet | place: Canada: British Columbia | collected...
ATTACAATAATATATTACAATACACTTGTAAGATCTATTAGATTACAATAATATATTACAATACATTTGTAAGATCTATTAAATAAAAAATAATATATATTACAATACATTTGTAAGATCTATTAAATAAAAAATAATATATATTACAATACACTTGTAAGATCTATTAAATAAAAAATAATATACATTTGTAAGATCTATTAAATAAAAAATAATATATATTACAATACACTTGTAAGATCTATTAAATTACAATAATATATTACAATACACTTGTAAGATCTATTAGATTACAATAATATATTACAATACACTTGTAAGATCTATTAAATTACAATAATATATAATTGTAAGATCTATTAAATAATATATATTACAATACACTTGTAAGATCTATTAGATTACAATAATATATTACAATAATATATTACAATAATATATTACAATAATATATTACAATAATATATTACAATAATATATTACAATACACTTGTAAGATCTATTAAATAAAAAATAATATATAATTGTAAGATTTATTAAATAAAAAATAATATATATTACAATACACTTGTAAGATCTATTAAATAATATATATTACAATACACTTGTAAGATCTATTAAATAAAAAATAATATTTATAAATAAATTCTATTTCGTTTAAATATATATTTAACATGACAATACGGAATATTTAATAAATATTTAACACATAGTTTAAATAATTTACTATTTGTTCTCTCAAAATTATTATCATTTTCTATTAATATTTGAATAGAAATTAATATATTATTTGGAATATAATTTGAATTATAAACTATATATTTATAATTTATATTATGTTGCAAACTATAATAAACTACCAATATATCATATAACATCAAATATCTATCATTAATATTCAAACTACGCAAAATATTTAAATATTTCTTGATCTTGTAACGATACTTAATTTGTTTTAATAATTCTTCAGATATACTATATATAACTTTTGAATAAATATATTCTACAAGATCATAAGGTAAATACATTTCAAAATTACTCATTGTAATTATCTTATTCATTTCTTTTAATTTATTACAAAAACTTATCATTTTTATAAATAAATATGGAATTAATAGAACTCTTTTTAACTAAGTTTTATAAAGACTTTCAAGAATATACATACAAAAATAAAGTTTTAGTTGCTGCTTCAGGTTTTGCTATAGGTATTGCAACTACTAATTTACTTAAATCTATAATTGATGACGTTATAAGTCCTAATATTATTAAATTATTTTCATCATTAACTCTTATATCACCATTAGCAATTAAATATCCAATTATATTCAATTTTATTAAAAATATTAGTAATATTATATGGTTATTTATTATTTGGATTATAACTATATTTTGTTCTTTCTTTGTAATAGAATATATTCTTAATAGAAAAGTTATAGGATTATCTAGTAATGTTCAAGATGATGAAAAAAAACAATTTATAAAAGAAAAAATAATTTCAAAAGATAATAATAATATATTACCAAATGAAAAAGATAAAATTAATATTGAAAATGATAAAATGTTAGAAAAACTCAATGAATAAAATTATTTACATAATTTATAAATAAGTTTGTATGATTTATTTCAATATTATTATGCCCTGCTTTAATTATTAAAGGTTCATAATAATTTTTTGGACAATATATTTTTATTATTTTTAATAATTCATATGTATGTCTTACATTTATTAATTTATCAACAGTTCCGTGTATTATTGCTATTTTATTTTTTGAATCTCTAATCCTTAAATTATTAGGAAAACATAAATTATCTAAAAATGGTATATTATAATATATTCTTATCCCCGATAACATTGGAGATATTAAAAATAATCCGTTATTTTTATAATTTGATAAATAAATAGCAGGAACTGTTCCTAATGATTTACCCATTATATATAAATTATTTGGATTTATATTTAATTTTTCTATTGTAAATGAATACACTATGTCTGCAGACTTCAATAAATTATATTCATTTAATGTTCCATTATAAGATAACCCATAACCTATATAATCATATAATATTACTGAACAATCTGTAAATTTTGATAACCAATTACAATAATTTTTACATATACCTATATCATCTGCATTATTATGATTAAATAATATTACGTTATCACTATTTTTTTTTATTATTTTTATTGCTATATTATCATACAAATAATCAATATCTTTCACTGTATATGTTAATGATGGAGGATTAAATGCTAATGTTGCTATTAAATAATTAATAATTATATATAATATTATTATTATTATCAATGTATATAATAACATTATTATTCTATTAATAAAAGATTTTATTAAATATTTTATAATATATTCAGTTTTTTATTATAATCTTCAATATGATTATTATATAAAGATCCTTATAAAAAAATAATTAAATATTTACAATCTATTTGTTATTATCTTTATATTGTATGAATCTATTTTATTAATAAGAGATTTTATTAGAATATCTTGATTCATTAATTTTTTATTTAATAATACAATATCATCATTCGTTGCAAAATTACAATTATTTAATATTTCATAAAAATTATCATAATCAATATAATTATTTAATACATCCTTTGTAACTATATCATAATTATCAATCATATCATTTATATTATCTATTTTAAGACATTTATCAATATCTGTTTGATATGCAAAATTGCAATATTCTATAATATTACAGGTTAAATATAAATCTAAATTAGGTAATCCATCAAGATCATTATAATTACTATATATTTTAGGTGCATCTTTAATATCTGAATAATTAATATTAATATTAGAAACAATTAATTTTTTATTATTGTTTCCAATAATTATATTATCATCCGTTTCAATAATTGTATTGTTAATATTAATTATATAATTACTATTAAATTCTAAATTATGTCCTATTATAATTGGATTCTTTGAACATAATTCATCAAATAATAAAGTATTTTCAATATTATTATAATTATTATTACCAATTGATATTACATTACGTGGTATTACATCTAAAAAACTATCATTACCTAAAATTATACTATTATTTATAAAATCATTACCGATCTTATTACCAATAACAATAGAATTATTACCATATAAATTGTATAAAGATCCTAAACCTATATTTTGATATCCAAAACATTGAATATCTTGACCATATAATATATTTTTACCTTTATCTATTTCATATTCAACTATTAAATTATTAAAATTAATAGCTAAAAAATAATTAATAATATTCTCATTTTCATTATAAATATTTTCAGATAATTTATAAATTATTTTAAAATTATATAAAACTTCTATAAGATTATTATCTATTATTATTAAATTATTTTCATTATATTTTAAAATACTTGTTTCATCATATATATAATCTTGATCATTTAAAATTATATGAAACTTATATTTTTTAAATTTTGCAATATTAAATTGTTCATATAATGATATAAATACATTTAATGATATTTTAAAATTATTTATACCTTCTTTAAATATATATTCTATACTATGTTCTTTATTTATCTCCTCAATACTAAATATTTGTTTAAACCAGTAAGAATTATATAAAATTTCAAAATCATTTACAACTGGATAATACTCTATATTTACATTTTCAATTGAATTACCAAATAATACTTTAAAATTATTAAAATTTGAATCTATATATTTATGATTTAATTGAATTGCTTCAATACCATCATATATATATATATTATTTTTAGAATGATCAATAACATTAAACGTTTTTAATAATTCTTCTGTTTCATAAATATATTGTGTTGTATATTCAAATATATAATCATTTATAACATTAATTTTTATTGTATATACATTATTAATATCATAATTAAATCTATTAAGAGCTATTAATATTTTTATATTATCATTATTATTAGTAGAATTTATATAATCTTTACCAATTATATAACCATTTTCAATATTTTCATTTAATATAAATATATTAGATTCTTTAATATTACAAAATCCATAATGAATTAATTCATTATATATATTTATCCTATTAAATGGATATATATCTATTATAATTTCATTTTCTATTATTTTTGTATCAATTTGTTTATCATAATCAATTACATTATCAATATAATTTATATTACAATGATTTATATATTCTAATAATAAAGAATTATTTGGATTTTTTATTATATTATTATCCACATAATATAAATCATTTATTAATGATCTTGATAATTCATTATTCTTATTAATTGTATAATTCTTTAATTTAATTTTAAATCTATTACTTATTTTTGTTTTATCTTTATTTAAAATACGAATACTTATTTCATCTTCAATATCTTCAATTATTATATATTCAAAATTAATAAAATTATCGGTAATTTCTATTATATTTGTATTAATTATACCATATTTGGGCGGTATATCAATATAAATGTAATCACCAATTATATCATATTCACCTATATAAAATATATTACTTGAAAACATATACCATTCAGTATCTATATTTGTATCATATAAATCTATAATATTATTAACCGTAATATCATTTTGATTAATATTAATACGATTACCATTTACAATTAAATGATCAATTGTTGTATTAAAATCAAAATGATCATTATCCCAAATAACATTACTTGTTGTTAATGTAAAATTATTAATATCAATTTGTTGATCATTTAATAAAACTATAGAATCATATTTATTTATATTTAATTCATTAAACCAATCAAAAGAAATATAATTACCATATATGTCTTTCGGTATAAAATTATTAATTATATTATCCCTTATAACTATAATATTATAAGATTCTTTTGATAAATATAAATTACCTTCAATATCTATTACAATATGAACTATAAAATTATCTTCAATTATATTTAAATATTCTAAATATGGCTCAATTATTATTGTTTCATTATAATCATATAATTTTTTTGAAATATGATTATATTTAGGTAATTCAGTTATATATATTTTAAAATTAGATCTCATATCATTATAATCAAAATTAATGTAATTAGTTGTGAATCTGGTATTAACAATTAAAGGTTCATTAAATCTATAAATATTATTTTCTAATAAATTCTCTAAATTATATTCAATATCATATATATATGTTGTATCATTTTCAAGTTTAATATTATTAAATATATCCAGTTTAATATTCTTTTTTTTATAATTTAAATTATTATTTAAAGATAATTCAACAGGATTATGAATTGAATTATATATATAATTATTATTAATAGGATTTACAATTAAATTAGATAATTTAAGACTATCAATAATATTATTGTTTAATATAGGATCATAATTATTCAAATAATTAACAGCTTTAAAAATATTATAAGATAATAATTTATTACCAATACCAATACTATCAATAGTATTAAAAATATTAGAATTACCTATTATTAATGGATTTTCACTAATAATATTATTATTTCCTATAATTAACGAATTATATTGATTCAAATCATCATTTATATTTGAATTACCCATATATATATTATTGATAGCACTTAATGTTCCATTTAAATTATTATTACCAATAATGGTATTGTCAAAACATTCGATTAATTCATTACCAATATAAGATCCATAAATAACATTATTATTAATATTAGATTCAATATTATTAATACAATTAAAACCAATTATATTATTATTCTTATTATAAATCAATTTTTTACCTAATAATGATCCGATCATTATAGAATTGCTATCTGATAATAATGTTTCATCGCCACCAATACCATTATTAATTATATGAATAATATTAAAAGAACTTTCTATTAAATTAAAATCTTGACGATAACCTATTATAATACTATCATTAATATCAATGCAATTAAAAGCAGTATCTTTACCCAATATAATATTCCTTTCACCTGTTATATTTGTTCCTGCATCTTGCCCTATTTTAGTATTTTCTAATTCTTTAGTTACAAGATCTATTGCTTGGTTATAAGTAAAACTAATTCTTTCAGTAGAAGACATATTATTATTAAAATATTGCTATTAGCCTGAATATAAATAAATATATTATTTTATATAGGATTAACTTGTATATTAAATGGATTATTTTTTAAAGATGACAACGTATTTTTATCTAACCTATTTTCATAAGAATTCAATTGAGAACTTTCTTTAGTAATACCATTAACATTACTATTTGGTGTAGTTTGATAAACTTTCTCAACATTATGCATTTTACGTGGTGCTAAACTTTCAACAACACTCTTATTCGCTTTCATATTTATTGTTCCATTATTAATTTTACTTAAACTACTTTGCCCACCATTTGGTATATGTCCTGCATCAATTAATATCTTCTCACGTGTTCCATCTATTTCCGCATTATCTGTCGCTAAATGAGACATCTGTTCTTTAATATTTGTATTACCAGATCCAATATATTGATCATGTGTTGATTGTTTATTTGTATCTTTTGCAAAAGGATTGCTTGATAAATAACCACCAAATAAACCCTCCAATATACCACCCATAAATCCTTCCGATTTATGTATTGTCGTCTCTTTTGTTGTTGTTTTTGCAACCAAATCAGCACTATAAGATACTGTCCGATATACTACACCACCAATATTACGATAAACATCCTTAATACCCAATGTTTCATTTGTTGTTGTTCTTGCTTTATCTTGTATTTCTGTATAAGTTCCTTCACCCGCTTTTACATTTAATTGTTGAGCATCATGTAATAATGTTTCTTTTGTAGTAGTTTTAACATCATCTTGTAAAGCAGTATATGTTCCATCCTCTCCTTTTAAATTTAATTTTTCAGCATCATGAATAGTAGTCTCTTTTGTAGTAGTTTTTACATCATCTTGTAAAGCAGTATATGTTCCATCCTCCCCTTTAAGATTTAGTTTTTCTGCATCGTGTATAGTAGTCTCTTTTATTGTAGTTCTTGTAATATCATTAGGATCATGAACTGTAACAGCTTGAGGCATTTGAGGGTTCATCATACCTTCTTGTCTAGGAGCATCTATTAAATATTCTTTAATACTATTCTTCATTGTATCTACTAAAGGGTTAACAACTGCATTAACTAAACTTGTTAAATTAGTAACAACCGTTTTTGTTTCATAATTATTACGTTCAGTATCATATACTACTACATTCGCTTTACCATAATCATCATCTGTATTTTGTAAATTAACAGTATCTTTAGCACTACCAGTATATTCAATATGTGCTAAAGGTGCGTTTGTTTCTTTAATATTTTGATTTCCTCTTTCAGTGGGTTTGTTATAAGCCCCTGTAGTGACAAAGAAGTTTTCTTTATTTTGTTCAAAAGTTCTTTCAGGTAAATTTTTAACAACATTTTCTGTCATTGATCTTTTAGTAACATTATTTGTTTTAGGACCTTGAAATGGTATTTTAAATGTCTTACTTGTTTGATCCGTTTTTGGTTTATTTGCTTGTAAATCAGGTGGAGCAGCATATTTTAAAGTATCAGATTGTTGAAAACCACCAACACCAGCAGATGAATATCCGCGATTTAATCCAGGACCAACACGTATTTGTTGTATAGGAAATTCATTATTTCTAGATAAAGGATCAACCACACGTGATTTTAAAAATTCATCGTTATTTTGCATACCACGAGAACAAACCTGATCATTTATTGTTGGTTTAAATAAACAAGGCACTTCTTGTTTTTTCATATATAAAGAATCATTCCCACTCATACGATCAGTATAATTAGACATTCTTTCAATATCAACATTTTGGGTTACATTTCCTTTTAAAAAAGGAACCATATTGTTATGAGTGTAATCTTGACGTTCCATTTGCATTCCACTTAAATTATCATTTGTATCATCAATTTGTGAAAACATAGAAGCAAATGCAGGTCTAGGAACTATTCCTGTTTCTATAGGATTTTGTGCTTTATTATACATTTTAGTTCCACGTATTAATTCATCTCTTTTAACATCTGTATAATAGGTTGATGAGTACATATTATCTAAAGAAGACTGTTTAAACATAGTATTATTATTATTATTAAATAAAAATAATTATTAAAAATGATAACAATCTAAATCAAAATTAAAATGACAGAACAAACAAATGATATTGATGAATTAAATCTTCAAATTAGAAATAAATATAATAAAAATATAGAAATTTGGAAAAGTCTTGATGATAAGACATTATATGATAAATATATGAAATGTCAATCAGTTAAAAATAAAATTAATAATCTAAAAAAATATCTTAAAGAAACTAGTATTAGTGAAGAACAAATTACAAATATAATTAGTAATAAAGACTTTTGTTTTGAGTTTCTAATTCCTCCTGGAACAAAAGGCACAGTAAGAGGCAATGAATTTAATAATATTATAAAAAATAAAATATTATCATTCACATTCTTAACTGAAGATTATGATATTCAATTCGAAAAGAAATGTAGTAATTTAGAAACAGACGAAATACCAGACTTTTATATTCTAAATAAAAAACTTAATAAAGCAATAATTGGTATGAATCAAATATCTTTAATTGGTGGTGGTCATCAAACAAATAGAGCTTCAAAATATATATTAAATAATAAATCAAATGATGATAATAAATTTATTTGTTTAATAGCAGAATATCCAAAATTACTAAAAAGTAAAAATAAAACTTACAAAATATTTTCAAAAGGTTTTGAAAATAACACATTGTTATATCTTTCAGATTTGGAAAGTATAATTAAAAACCATTTCAAAATTGAATAGTATTAACTGTCTTAATTAATTCAGGTTTAGATATAGATTTAGGACCAACTGTATTATCTTTATCATTAAAAGTCAATTTATTAAACTTTTCTAAAAAACTATCTACATCTATATCCTCTTTAACTTTAACAAAATAATGACTTTGAACACTTTTATCATCAATTTCTTTATCACATTTTGTAGTATTTACTCCAACACGTCTTATTGATAAATCTGGATTATCTTCTTTTTTAACAAAAGAAATATATTTAGATATTTCATCTTTTATTACTAAACGTTTTGTAGATTCTTTCTGCCATATTTGAAAAATTGATGGAACATTATGATCTTTATCATCTAATGTAAATGCATCGTCATCTAAATCAATTGATAACTTTAAATGAAAATTAAGTAAAAATATCTTTTTACAACTTTCTTTTTTAAAACTTTTTGGTAAAATAAATGAAATTGTTGTAGCAAACTTACAACAATATTTGATAAAACTTTTACACGTAGAAGATTGACGACCAAATGGAGGATTTCCTATTATATGTATAGTTTTATCTTTAATAGGTTCATAATCAAATTTAAAAAAATCTAAAACTTTAATTTCTTCAATATCTGGTTTAATATCAAATGCTAATATTTTATTATTTGGATATTGTTTTTTTAATTCTAATAAAAATGCTCCATTACCTGCGGAAGGTTCAATTATAATATCATCATCTTTGATTGAAATATGTTTTTTTATGTTATTTAAACATTCAATAACAATATTATTTTTAGTATAAAATTTATCAGTTGTATCTCTTTTTAATCCTTTTTTCATTATATAATTAATATATTATTATATTAATATCATTTTTTAATCAATCTTTTTTAATTCACGAAATATTTTCATAAGATTTACAATATTTTTATCAATTTTATCAACCTTTATCTCCATATCTGTTTTTGATTTAATTCTAAAATATACAAAATATATCCAATTAATTATCAACAAAAATACTAAACTAATAATTATCAATATCATATAAATATTAATGTTTTGACAATCAACTATCATGAAATTATTCATATCATCAAATGTTGTAAGAGAATTCATTTTAATTTATATGTAAAAATGTTATCATTTTTTTTATAAAAATGATAAATATAAAAATAACATCATATATGACTACAATTGAAACAAACTTTGATTACAAAACTACTATCTCTATCTCTTTTGATATAGATAATTACAATGAAGCAGAAATAATCAAAATCATTAAAGAAAAATTTAATATAGTAAAAAAATGTTATTCTGAAGATTTAGAAGAAACTATAGTTAGAGCAAATTCAATTGAAAATTTTGGTTGTGATTGTTATGTTTGTGTAACAGGTAGTAGTAAAACGTGTTCTAATAAATAAAAATCTAAATAAAAATCTAAATAAAAATCTAAATAATTTTTATTATTTAAAGTGAAACATCATTTAAATAATGAATTGGACTAGCTTTAATATCACCAATACCTTCGTGTCCAAAGAATTCTACATCTAAATAAACTCTTGATTTTGTAGGATAATTAATTGAACCGCTATTTGGATGTGAAGAATTTAATTTCCAAGATATTTCTAATCTACATTCATCAGCACCTACATTTATAACTTGTGGTGAAGCATTAAAATCATAACAATCATTTGTTGTATCAAATGTATCACTTGATACAATATGAGATGGCATTTGTTTTGATGAATTAGGATAATTAAATCCAGTAGTATTTTGTGGATTTACAAATATTTCAAATCTTCTATATGCCATACTACCATTATCACCCGCAATATGTAATTTACAACTCATTCTAAAAGTAAAAGTTCCATCTGGTGTAGTTTCATTAATATCTGAAACAGTACTTCCATCAACATAAGATACATTTGCAGTATCAAAACTAAAAGTATATCCGGTTTTATAAAAATCAGTAGCAATATCAGCAATAGGATGAGGATATAATTGATTTCCAAGTTGAAAGAAAATATGGTTTGTATGATTTTGTTTTATATATAAAACATCTCTTAATGCAATACCTTTTGATCGTATAGTATCACCTTGTCCATTAAGTTCTGATCCTTTAGTCCAAACATCTAATTTATATTTTGGTACATCAGTTCCAATACCAATATCACCCTCTTTCTTAATAATAAATGGGGTTGTATCTGAATCAGTATCTTCAATTAAAAGAAGATCATCATAATTTGGTCCTACTATATCAGGATCATTTCGATTAATATGTAACCACGCTTTTAAATTTTCTGATTTAAGAACACCCATACCAACACGACCTATTTCATCAACACGAAAAGGCGTTCTATCTTGATTCTCTTGTGTAAAAAATTCCACTAAATTATAACCACCACCCGATACTAAATTATCTTGAATAACTGTTAAAGCTGTTTTTGTTCCTGTATTATGAATATGGAATGCAGATGTCTCTTCTGTTATTGTATTCGTTACTACATTCATATTACTACCTTCGGAATATTGAACAAAATTACCATAAACTGTTACAAGACCACCTGCTTTACCAATATAAACATTTGAACCATTTATTGTAGCATTGTTTAAATCAGAACCACCAATTGTAATACTACTATTCGTTTCATCAACTTCAAAGTAGGTATTTAAACTATTTTCATTAATCTTAAAATTATCCGTTTCCAATTTAATTGTTGCAGAACCATTTATATTTATGTTTCCTGCTGAATTATTTATTGTATCTGTATTTGTAATATCACCTAAATCTATTTGAGCTTTCGAACCAATTGCATTTTTTTCTAATTTAAAAAAAGCACCATCGCTTACACTATTTAATTCATATAAATCAGTTGTTATATCTATTTTATTATTTGCAATTATGTTCATATCTGCACCATAAATATTAGTTGCAACCGTATTTGTTACATCACCAATATTAACTGATTCACTATATAAAGTAGCTGTAGATCCACTAACATTCTCACCTAATGTTATCGTTTTACCATTTAATTTTGTTATACTTTCTTGACCTTCTGTCACTATATTTGCATTTATACCTTTCACTGTTACATATGAATTATCTTCCGCTAAATTAAAATTACTACCATATATATTCATTACACTTGTCTGACCACTTGATCCTATACTTGTATCGATACCATTAATAACAATACTTGATACATCTACTTCACCTATTGTTACATTTGAACCATTTATTGTTGTAATACCATTCAAACCAGTAGTTGCAAAAGTATTATTAACACCTTTTACAATTACTGTAGAACTAGCTTCAGCTATATTAACAGTTTTGCCATAAATATTTGTTTGGGTTCCTGTTTTATTATTTTCTGCAATATTTACATTTTTACCATTTATTGTTGTTACACTATTTGTTAAATTATTTGTAGCAATTGTTGTATTTGTTCCTTTAACATTTATTGTTGATATTTCTTCACCAATCATAATATTGCAACCATATAAATTTATGATTGATTCATTTCCATTTTCTGCAATATCAATTGTTTTACCTTTAAGATTAATATCATCAGCACTTTCACCTATATTAAGTATTCCTCCTGCTATAGCTGGTGTATAATATGTAAAATCTTCATCGGTTTTATGTGATTTAATATTTTGAATACGCATTGTATCGCCTGATATACCGCCTACAATTCTTAATAATGAATCAACAGAACTATCATTTAAACTTTTATAAACTGCTACTTGATCTAATGCTATAACAAGATCTTTATTATCATTATTGATATTGATAACATCATTAACTGAATATAATGTTGTTGCCGCCATCTTTTTTAATTTAATATAAGATTATTTATTTTAATATAAATTATCATTTATTCTAATCATTTATTCTAATCATTTATTCTAATCATTTATTCTAATCATTTATTCTTATCATTTATTCTAATCATTTATTCTAATCATATTGTTTAATGATATTGTTTAATTATCATTTATTCTAATCATATTGTTTAATGATATTGTTTAATTATCATTTATTCTAATCATTTATTCTAATCATTTATTCTAATCATATTGTTTAATGATATTGTTTAATTATCATTTATTCTAAATATATATGTATTATTATCTATTTTAATTATAATATCATAAATACCTAATTGATTACTTATTATATTCAATTCATTAAAATATACATAATTATATGTTTCATATTTAGTATATAATATTTTATAATCTTTACCAATTTTATAATCAATTAATTTAATTACCTTATTTGTTCCATTTAATATAAAACTTTCCGTTATATCATTTTCATTTATATCTGGTATTATTCCACTTGTATATCCTAATTTCACAAAATGAATATCATTAATTGAAGATTCATAGTAATTTGAAACAATTACATTTCTCTTTTCATAATAATTATTTGAATTTTCATTATCAATATTATAAGTTATATTTAAATTTATATCTTCAGTTATAATTGTATCATCTATATACTTAATTATATTATGTTCTGGTATATTTTCAAAATATTTATAAAACTTAAGAATTACTATACCTGAACCACCATTTCCACCATTTGTTCCTGTTTCATAATAATTTGATGCACCACCACCACCACCACCACCTGTATTATTAATACCATCTTGTTGTGCATCCCCACCTCCACCTAAACCACCATTTGTATTCATATTATTTTTCCAAGTTCTAGCAGAAGCACCACCACCACCTGCATAATATGTCGGTGTTCCTGTTATATTAACTTCTAAACCATTAATACCTTTAGTTAATTCAGTAGGAATAATATCACCTAATATTCCGCCAGCACCACCACCTCCCCCACCACTATTATCATCAATTAATCCATCACTTCCACTTCCACCACTTAAACTATTTGATTGTAATCCTTTACCAACAGAACCATCTGCATTTACACCATGACGTCTATTAACACCACCACCTCCAGACCCACCATTATTACCATTAATAACTTCTCCACTTATTCCGTTTATTCCTGCTATTCCACCAGCTCCACCACCTAATGCTACAAATTCATTTATTGAACTATTAAAACCATTTGTTCCTTTTACACCTGATGTTAATATTGCACCATTACCACCTTTACCAACTTTAATATTAATACTATTATTAAATTTAATATTTTGCATATAAATAAGACCACCAGCACCACCACCAGCACCACCTTCTGGTAAATATCTACTTGTATTTCCACTACCACCACCACCACCACCACCAACAATCAATATATCACATAATAAATCTTCTTCAACGATTAATGTATATTCAGTTTGACCATTACCATTATCATTTGTTGGATCATATAAAAATTTACATACATAATGATATTCTACTTTATTTGGATAATCTAATGATAAAGTTGATATTGGTAAATATTCTATACCTGTTTCTATTATATTAATTGTACAATAAATATTAGTATTATTTACTGATATACAATAATAAGTTCCAATAGTATTTGCATTCCATACTATTTTACCATCTATTAATCCTTTCGATTCTATATAAATACCCTCTGATACACTTAATACTTTATTACTATCAGTTCCATCCAATGTTTCACTTGTATTAATTATTATAAAAGGATTATTGGTATTTGATTTAATCTTAAATTCAATCATTGTATCTTTATAACACGAAATATTTACATTCGTTATTGTTTCATTATCATATTTAATTAATGTAATTGGATCTATACCTGATAATAAATTATTATTAATATTAAATACTAAATTAGTACTAATTATATTATCAAATATATCTTCATATTTATATTCTACATTAGTTATAATTGGTTTATAAATTTTATTTTCAATTTCTTTATATTTTATAATTATTCTTGGATTATATTTATTATATTGTGGATACTTATAATTATAAGTTATTTTAAATACACCATTGCCTTCTATATTATTAATACCATACATTTTTGTATTCATATTATTTTCATACATCTTAATAATTGTAATTTTCTCCATTAAAACTTCATTTAATTTAATATCATTACCAATTTCAATATCTGCAATATATGTATCTGAAGTATCTAATATATATGTTGTTTCATCATTTAAACTTCTTGTATAATCATATTCAAATATTAAAGTTTTATATTCATTATTTATTTCTTCACGAACATTCATTATTACATTTGATGAATATACACTTGTATTATAATTAATATTAATTATTTTATCAGTATCATATGGTAATGCATATTCATTCGATATATCAAATCTTTCTTCTAATATATTATTTATTAAAGAATGATTAATATATTTATTTGGAATTAATACTTGTGGTGTTATTGATTTCTTTATAATTACTATACCTGAACCTCCATGACCCGTTCTATCTGTATATCTATCATTTTCACTTGATCCATAACCAACTGCTGCACCTCCACCACCAGTATCATTATAACCATCAGGATAATTAATATTATTATTTATTATTGCATGTGTTCCACGACCACCACCACCTAAACTACGAACTGAATTACCCCAAGTAAAAGAATAATCACCTGTTCCAGCACCACCACCCGCAAACCAACCATTATCACCATAATCTTTAAAATCTTCAAAATATAATCCATTACCACCTGCACCTGAAAATCTTGCACCACTTGGTAAATATGTTAGTTTGTCAGCTCCACTAGTACTAGACATATGTTCAATACTATCTTCACCTGGTTGTCCTGCACCACCACCACCACCACCTGCATAAATTACACTTATATCAGTTGATAAACGCACTACACCCGTTCCAGATGATATACCATTTCCTATTCCACCATTAAAACCTTGACCATTAATTGAATTACCACCCATTTGATTATCTTGAGAAATACTCGCTATACCACCACCACCTGAACCACCATCTTTCCCTTTCTCATCTGTATAATATGCACCACCACCACCACCTATTGCTTCAAATTCACCTAAACTACTATTAAAACCATTATTACCACTATATTCAGTTCCACGAGCACCATTTCCTACTTTTACAATATATTTACCTTTTTTAATATTATAATTTTGTTTATATATTAAACCACCTGCACCACCACCACCACCAAAATATCCACCTGATCCACCACCTGCAACAATTAATATATCAAATAAATTATCAGACATTACATCTATTTCATATTCTGTTTGATTATTGCCATTATCATTATTTATATCATATTTAAATATTAACATATTATTATCATTCGATATTTCAACCGTATCTGAACGATATACCACACTATCAATTACTTTTGTATTCTCTTTTCCATTTTTTAATATTTCATTACCATTTATTAAACTTGGTATAATTGATGTAATAATATTAATATTAATATTATTAATTTGAGTTTTATTATGAATTAAATTAAAATTATACCATCCTAATAAATCTACAATGTTATAATAATATTTAAAATTATCAATTATTAATATTTCACTATTCTTATATTCACCACCAAAATATAAAGTTTCAAATTTATTTTTATTTATATTTAAATTATTTTTATTCTTATAATATTTAATTATTAATAATTCACTTTGCGTTAAATCTAATATTGTTATATCAAATAATTCCAATAATTCATTAAAATTTTCATCTTTTACCACTAATTCCACATCATTTACATCAAACACTATCTCATTATATATCGATTTTATACTATTTAATGTAATATTATAAATATTATTATCCAATTTAATATTAGGATCGTAATAATAATTATTTCCATTTACATATAATATTAAACAATTAAATAATTCTTCTGATTTTATTATTGTATCATTTGTAATTATTAATATATTATCATTCTTTTCAATTATATTATAATTTTTATTATAAATTAAAGAATTATAATTATCTATTATATCATCGTAATATGTATCTATTATTTTAAAATTATTACCTATTATATTTACATAAGTAATTTCTTCATTTATTGGTTTATATAATTTATATTCTTTTCTTTCATATTTTACATACAAACTTTTATAATTTACTTTATTAATATCTATTTCATATTCTAATATTATATATCCATTGCCACCATCCATATTTGATTCTAAAAATGAACCACCTAAACTTATATTTTCTGGAATATCATATTTAACATCTAAATTTGTATTTATTAATTTCGTTGTATTACCATATGAAACAATATCATCAGTTATTATATTACCCCAAAAAGATGATCCACCACCACCACTACCCGTTATCATATTATTATCTACACTCATTCTTGATCCACCACCACCACCATACCATCCACCACCACCCGATCCTGCACCATTATTTCCATATGCATTTGTTGGATTTGAATCAACTCCATTACCACCACGACCACCTTTAAAACGAATTCCATCTGTTCCATTTACACTTGAAGTTCCACCACCACTAATACCAGCTTTTCCACCTATAAAACTACCACCACTTCCATTTATATTATTTAAAATCGTATTATCATTACCATATTTTGATATCTTTAATTCTTCAATTATACCACCATGACCACCATGAGAACCTATTTTATCAAAATAATCTTCTGTTAAATAATTTTCTGTTTGTTCATTATATTCCTTTGGACCAAAACCACTTGCACCACCACCCCCACCTGCAATTACTAATATTGAACTATCTGGAACTGATTCATCAATTGAATTATTTGTTGTATCCATCATAAAATTATTATCTAAAAATATACCTGATAATCCACCACCTTTACCAAAAGATGTAATTTTACCACCACCCGCATAATAAACATATGTATCACCACCACCACCCCAACCCTTTGATACACCATGACCACCTGCTTCACCCACTACAATCTTTAATTTATCTATATTTGATACATCTATTCTTGCTTTAACAAAACCTCCATTACCACCCCTTACATCATATATTATATCTTCCGGATAATAATAATTCATATTATAATTTGTTGAATGTGCTAATTGACCTCTACCACCACCACCACCTGCACCCCAAACATAAGCAGTTACATAATTAACATTTTCAGGTTTATACCATGTATATAACCCTTTAACATAATTACTATAAATACCATCATTTATTGTCGTTTTACCATTATTATTTAATTTTGATTCAATTTTACCAAACTCAAAATGCTCCACTATTATCTTATTATCCGAAATATAATCCAAATAATTATTTATTTTAAATATTTCATTGAAATTTGAATTTTCATTTAACACATCATTTTCATTCAAATAATTTATAGCAAATTTACTATCTACCGTATTTGCACTCTTTATTTTTATTATAACTATACCTGATCCACCATTACCTGATTTATTTTTATACATTGATCCACCACCACCACCACCTGTATGTGGTAATCCATCTAAATTAATAAAATTATTTCCACCACCACCATATCCACCATATGAAACTGAATCAATATTGTAATTTAATCCACCAGCACCACCACCTCCAAAATATAAATTACAATTTATATAATGTCCAATTTCTTTATCAAATAATTCAAAATTTGATAAATAATTAACCCCATCTTCTTCATATCTACCAATCCCACCATCAAATCTTACATTTGATTCAAATACATTTATACTAGAATCACTATTTGCACCACCACCACCCATACCATATGGATAATTCAATTCTAATTGTATTGCACTATTATAACCTTGTCGATAATTCGTTTTTAATATTGTTCCATCATATTTTACAATATCTTCAATATTTTCATTACCGCTAATTACATTACTTTCTGAATTATAACCCAATATTGTCGATCCACCTACAGATCCACCATTATATACATTTTCATCTACTATTGAACAACCTTTAGAACCACCTATTGCTTCCGTTTGTAAATAAGAAAATGAAGTATTCTTACCATTATTAATAATTCCACCATTACCTACCTTAATTGTATATGTATTTTTTTCAATATATTGATTATATAAAAATATAATTCCACCACCACCACCACCTCCTCCCGGTATATTTGATGTATTATTAATTAATGATATTCCTTCATTAATATTACTTTCATTTAATATATAACCTGAACCACCTTTACCACCACCACCAACTAATAATATATCAATATATGCATCATCATATAAATTTAATATATATTCAGTTTGATCTAATTCATTTGTTTTAAATGAATTATATTTAAATATATATATTTTATCTGAAATATTTATTGTATGTTCATTTATATTATAATATGAAATATCAAGTAAATTATAAGTTAATGGTATTACATTTTCATTTTCTATTTCATAATATTTAATAGCAATTATACCAGAACCACCATTACCCGATATTAAACCACCATAACCACCACCACCAGAATTATTTAATCCATTTATATTATTATAACTCCCTCCACCACCCAATCCACCTACACTATTTGAACCTGCACCACCACCACCACCAAAATACATTTCATTATTGTAAATATAACCAATATTATTAAATAAATCTATGAATTTTATTCCATTTACTTCATTAATTCCATTTCCTCCATTTGATATATTACTATTCAATATATTAGGATAACCACTTTCATTTGCTCCTGAACCACCAAATGATAATAAATTACTATTATATACCGATAATCCACCCAAATTTCCTTGATTAAAATTACTTTTTAATATTGTTCCATCATATTTAATTATATCATTATTCAATACATTTATATTATCTATATTACCACTAGGATTTCCTATTTTTATTATATTTTTATTTAATTTAAAATGATCACTATTTTCAATATATTTATCATATTTATTATAACCATATAATTTAAATGATGATATTAATATATCATTACGATATAATATTTTTGTTATTATAAAACGATAATATTTAAAAGACTTTTCAGATATAAAATCATTAAACATCATATCATTATTCAATGTATATGAAGTAAAATTAGTTAATTCATCGATTACTTCCCATAATAATTTATCATTTGATCCTACAATAAACCAAGATACAGGTATTTTACCTACATCCCATGAATTCTTTTTAGTACTCCATGAATATTTTGTTAAAAATATTTCATTACTTAATCCTATTTCTATCCATAAACCTTTTATTTCATTCCCATTTGATAAATATGTTATATGATTTTTATTATACATTTCAATATCAAAATTACCATTCGTATCCCATATAAATGCATTATCTATATGCCAATTTGTTGATGTATTATTATCAAATAAATAAGATAGATCATCACCTGCAAGTAATACTCTATATTCAATTTTATTTGAAATAAAACCCACTATTGTATCCTTATTCTTTATCTCCTCTGTTGATAATTCTTTATTATATAAAGGAACACCATTATCATCAACTACATTTGTTATACTATAATCATATTCAATTGGTGAATTTTCAGTATAGTTTATAATTTCAATATTTGATAAATCATTTATATTTAATGTATTATCAAATATATTTGTTACAGTTCTATTAAAATTATTTCCACCCATTCCACCCAATATTTCATTCTTTAAATAAGAAAATGAACTATTCTTACCATTTAAATCAGTTTCAGTTCCACCATTTCCTACTTTAATATTATAAGTATTTTTTTCAATTTCTATATTATTTAAAAATAATACTGTTCCAGCTCCACCACCATAACTATTTAAATTTGAATAATATCCAGAACCACCCCCACTTACTATTAATAGATCAGCTATTACATTTTTATTAAAAGTTAAATTATATTCTGTTTGACCAAATTTATTATCTCTTAATTCATCATAATAATACAATAATATATTATTATAATTATTAACATTATATATTAAATTATAATATATTGGTATATCTATATCTTTTGTTAAATAATATTTTATTATCACTACACCTGATCCACCATTACCACCTATACCACCTTTTGAACCACCACCACCACCTCCTCCTGTATTTGATATTCCATTATTTCCATTTGTATTTAATAATAATGCACCATTACCACCACCACCTAAACCACCATTTGATATATTATTATCATTTACTATCTCTAAATTATTTTCAAAATATGTTGATCCACCACCACCACCACATAAATACCCTTGAAGACCCACATAAGATCCAAATATATCTTTCACATCTATACCATCACCACCATTTCCCGCATTTATATTATTATAATTATTTCCATCAAAACCTTTTGTAAATCCACCACCACCACCACCACCATTATTATTTAATCCATCACCACCTATATTACCTTGATTAAAACTACAATTACCACCTTTATATTCACCAACACCACCACCACCACTTCCTATTTTATCATTCATTTGTAATGAATTTGGATATGATGAATATGTATCACCATCAAATGATCCACCACTACCACCACCATATGATATTAAATTATCAAAAGAACTCATAGAACCATTTTTATTATTATAATTGTTTTTATCTAATGCAATACCACCATTTCCTACAATTATATTATAAGATTTTTGATAATTTAATTTTATATTTTCAAAAAATTGGAATCCACCTGCACCACCTCCTCCACCATTATTATTACCACCTGCACCACCACCACCTATTATTAATACATCTATTAATAAATATTTATTCATCACTTCTAACATATAATTCGTTTTATTATCCATTGAAGTTATATCATCATATTTAAATATTATTATATTATCAATTATATCATAATTATCTCCCAATCCCGTTATTATTAATGGTGATACACTTTCATAATCACTATTATATTTTAATATTAAAATACCCGGATTTCCTTCACCTATTTCATTTAAACTTGAATAACCACCATTACCTATATTATTTGTTATATTACTTGATCCACCAATTGAAAAATATTCATTTGGAAATAAATCATTATTATATAAATTAAATTGGTACAAAAAATATGAATTATTTTCATTACTTTTTCCATTAAAAATATTTGAACTTGTTACATCAATGCTACCTGCACCACCACCCCCTAAATTACCATTATAACCTTGACGATAATTTTCTTTTAATATTGTATCATCATATTTTATAATATCACTTATATATCCCAATCCATACCAACTCCAATATTGTATAAATGATAATACACAAGATATTTCTGGAACTATAATTGGTTGTGAATTACTCGATTTAAATAAATTTATTATCACTATACCTGAACCTCCATTTGCACCATTTCCATTATATAATCCACCACCACCACCACCACCCGTATTATCTAATCCATTTGTTGGTTCAATACAATTTTCACTATCAATTGAATTATAATGTTTTACAAATGAATCAAGACCACCATTACCACCACCTCCATATAAATTACTTCCACCATTTCCATATACTATATTTAATGTAGGATCATTATATACATTACCACCACCTCCACCACTAAAATATCCATTATCACCTACATTACTACCAAAATATGATATAAATTCTTTTCCTTTTCCACCATATCCATAATTAATACCATCAAAACCATCACCTCCAGCACCACCACCACCACCCATATGATTTGTATTTGTTGATCTATATATACCTTCACCGCCTTTATTTCCATATGATTCCCATTCATTATATTCAATTTGAATATTATTTCCACCAATATAATCTCTATAACCACCACCACCATTTCCACCATTTTCTCCCATTTGATTTTGAACACTTCCACCACCACCACCACCATATCCTATATATTTAATATCATCCAATATTATTGAACTTTCAATACCATTATTTCCCTTTTTTTGCCAATGATCAGAACCCAAACCTCCTTTACCCACATTTATTATTAATTTTTTATTTAATAATCTAATAGATTTTTTAAATAAAATACCACCACCTCCACCACCACCACCACCCGCACCACCACCTCCCCCACCACCTACTATTAATATATCTGCTTCTACATATAAATCATCATATTTTACTTCATATTTTGTTACATCTACATCATCATTATTATAATTAAATATTAATGTTGTTTCATATTTACCAATTATATTTCCACCACCACCACAACCACCATCCTTTCCTATTAATTCATTTATTCCTCCTGCTCCTCCACCCATTGCATTAGTCTTTAAATATGAAAATATTGTATCTTTACCATTTTCATATCTTTCTTTTCCACCTCTACCCACTTTAATCTTATAATCTTTTTGTTCCATTAATACATTCTCTAAATATATTAAACCACCACCACCACCACCAGCATTTATATTATTCATATCATCTAAACCACCCGCACCACCACCACCCACCATCAATATATCTACAAATATATTTTTATTTATTATTAAATTATATTCAGTTTGTCCATTATTATTATCATATTTTGAATTATATTTAAATATATATATATTATCTGAACTATTTTCAATCGATTTTTTATATTCAATTAAACTTGATGTTATTTTTACATCTTCAATATTAAATATTTCTTTATATTTATATGCCGATTTAACAATTACTATTCCTGAACCACCATCACCACCTTTATTTGTTCTATTATAATGTGATCCACCACCACCACCACCACCCGTATGTTCTCCTCCATCACCACCAGGCTTATTTGTATTCGAATTTTTTGATCCACCACCACCCGGTTTTCCATCATTATAACCTAAACCACCTATTGTTGTTCCTACTGCACCACCACCACCACCTCCTAAACCTCCGTTTCCACCATTTACAGAATAACCTGAACCACCACCTCCACCACCCCAATAATATGCTTCATCTAAAATATTTATTAATAAACCATCACCACCTTTTGCACCACCATTAAATCTACCTGAATTTCCTATCTCACCCGCACCACCACCACCACCAGAATAATGAGAACCATTTCCACTACCACCATCATTACCTTGACCCATTACACCCAATCCTTGTTTATTTCCTGTATTACTATAACCACTTGCACCACCACCAGAACCACCATTTCCTGCTTGACCATAATTTGGTTGATAATCATGTCGAGAACTTGAACCATATCCACCACCTATCGCTATATTATCATTAAATACTGAATCCTTTCCATTTGTTGCAGATATTGTAAATTGATGACCGGAAGGTTGTCCATTAGAAGCACCTCCTGGTGCTCCATTTCCACCTTTACCCACTAAAATTGTATTTATTATATTTTTATTCATTACATAATCTTGAATATAAATCACTCCTCCACCACCTCCACCACCACCCATATCCATTCCACCACCTCCACCTCCTGCTACTATTAATATATCACATATTAAATCTTCATCAAATATTAAAGAATATTCACTTTGACCATTACCATTATCATTTAATTCATCATATTTATATATTTTTATTTCATTTAATATAACTTTATTTATATCATTAAAATTTAATGTTGATGTTAAATTTGTTGGTTGCAATAATTCCACATTATTATTATATAATTTTATCATCACTAATCCTGATCCACCATTTCCACTTTTGTTATTTATTATCCTTCCACTACCACCACCACCTGTATGATTCTTTCCATTATTTTCAATATTTCCACCACCACCACCTAATCCACCTTTTAGTAATAATGATGTATTTATCCTATTATCAACATAATTTGATAATAATTTTGTATAAACTTTTATTATTACTATTCCTGATCCACCATCACCACCACCATTATGATCAGTATTTCCAGTTCCACCACCACCACCACCCGTATTTGGTAATGCATCATATATTTCTGGATAATCATTTATATTGAATGTATAAGGAGCACTACCACCCCCACCACCTTTTTGTCCTATAGTATAATTTGTATCATAAATTGAACGTAATGAACCAGAACCACCACCTGCAAAATAAACTTTATCTATATTATTTTCATTTATATGATGCCCTACATTTATATCTTTTATATCAAAATGATCTTTAAAATCTATATTTAAATCACTTATTCCACTTAAACCTATACCACCCATTATATCTCTATGTGGATGTATTCCTTGTAAATATCCTATTCCACCAGCACCACCTCCACCACCATAATTCATTCCATTATTTCCATATTGATATATATTATGAATATTTGTTTGATTCTGTTGATTTTGTAAAGATATACCTGGAGTATCACCACCACCACCAGATCCACCATCTATTATTCCACCACTTGTATATATCGAATATCCACCTCCACCACCCAATGCCACTATATCATCAAAATATGAATTATATCCAGGATTACCACTTGCATATGAATGCAAACTTATTCGATTTAATTGATTTCCAATTCCACCTTTACCTACCTTTATATTATAATCACCAGATGTTATAATTGCATTATGAATATACACTAAACCACCCGCACCACCTCCAGCTGTCACCTTCTGAGCACCACTACCACCACCACCTACCATCAATATATCCATTTTCTGAAATAAACTTGATTCCGGTATATTATATATATATTCGGTTTGACCACTACCATTATCTAAATTACAATCATATTTATATACAAAAATATCATACTTATGATCTATAAAATTATCTATATTATTATAATTTATATAATTATATAATCCTGAATTCATACCACCACCACAAAAATATATATTACTACCATCACTTTCACCTATTAAATCATCATCCTTTATATTAAAATGATCCTTTATATTTATATTACTATATTCATACATCCCATCTTTACCTTTTATATTCTCTTCAACACTTAAATCATTTCTATTACTTATTATATGTATCGGTATATTCTCTTTACCATATATATACCAATTATTAAAACTCAATACATATGATAATTCATCCACAAATAATAACTTATTCACTACCAATACATAATATTGATATAATATTTCATTATCTTCAATTGTATCTTCATACAAATTTAATGTATATTCTATATTACTTCTATGAACTAATTCTATCCAATTCGTATTATCATTTGAACCATATATCTTAAAATCACCAGGTGATCTTGATTCCGCATTTAAACGCGATTCTAAAATATACCTTGACAATAATATCTTATATGGTAATTTTATTTTTATCCATTCACCATTATATACACCATCAAAACTCTCTATTGAATTACTATTATTTATATATATTCCATTTATTATATCATATGTATTATGATTCCATTGAGCACCATTATCATCATTCAAAATATCATTAAATATATTTATTGGCAAATTAATATCTATATATTTTGAAGAATATTCAAATTCATATTCACCTACACCATATGAATCATTATTTATTATTAAATTACTATCATTTACTATCCTTCTTGTTGGATATATACGTTCCATTGATAATACTTCATATTCATAATTTCCATTTAAATTTGAATATATACCACCATCACCACCAAATGCAATTGTTTCTAAATAAGAAAAATAAGTATCTTTACCTTTTTCACCTATTCCAAAATTACTTAATACACCACTTCCCCCACAACCTACTTTTATTTTATATGTCCCTGGTATTAATTCTATATTACTTAAATATATTAATTCACCAGAATTACCACCCGCACCATCATATATATTACTTGATACATATGATGAATATACTTCTGTTATATTTGATCTTAATGTATTTATTTGTTCTATTTCATAATGCATTAATCCTTTACCACCACCACCACCACCACCCAACAATAATATATCTATATTTGTATTATTATTTATTATTAATTCATATTCAGATTGACCTATACCATTATCATTATCCTCATTATATTTATAAATTAATACATTTTCAAATAATTTAAATATCAAATTTAATTCATCATAATTTATTGTATTCGTTATTGGTACAAATAATTGTATATCTGTATTTTCCAAATATTTTATTATTATTATACCTGAACTACCATCTTCACCTATCATATTATATAATGTTCCATTCCCTCCACTACCACTATTACCATTTGATATCCGATTTATTACATTTCCACCCAAACCAAAATATAAATTAGATTCATATAATTCACCCATATTTTCATATATATTTGGCATCTTATCAAAACCATTTAATGTTACATTTTCATAATTTAATGCACCTACACCACTATATCCTCCACCACCCAAATTACCTTTATAACCTTGACGATATCCTTCTATCAATATATTCCCTTTCGCATCTATTAAATCACTTATATAACCTTCTCCTACTTTTGTATTATCTAATGATCCACCACCCGAACCACCATCAAAACCATACAAATTTGCTTCCTCTTTACCTGATCCACCACCACCTCCACCACCACCCACCGCCTCTGTCCTTAAAAATGATATACTCGTATTTTTACCATTTTCACCATTTTCATATAATTTACTTATACCACCACGACCCACCTTTATTATGTAATTTGCATATTTAGGAACATAATAATTATCAATATATATTATACCACCCGCACCACCACCTGGTGATATATCACTATTTATTAAATTATTATCTATATAATATAAATTACTTTCATAAACAAAATTAGACTCATATGCTATATTACTCTCAATCACTATGATCGTATCATATATTAAATCTTTCGTATATGTTATATTATTAACATATGTTAAATTACTTATATTTACTAGATTACTATCATATACTATATTACTACTATATTCATATTCTCCTGTTGTTTCATTTAAATTTGATGAAATTATTATATTTGATGTTATTTCAATATTTGTTATCACTTCAATATTTGATAATACAGTTTCTATATTTGATGTTATATTATATTGTGGAACATTTTGGATATTTGAACTTATACTATATATCAAATTACTATCATATACTAATAAATTTTCATATATTATATTACTTGAATATACTATATTACTTATAACATTAATATTACTAATATAATCATATTCTTGTGTTTCTTCATTAAAATTTGAAGTTATTATCAAATTTGATGATAATTCAATATTTGAAGTAATTTCAATATTTGATATTAATTCAATATTTGAAGTTATAATTGTATCGGTTAATATTGATTCTATATCTTCCACTCTATTATAACGCGGTATTTTCTTAAAATTTGATGTTATATCATACAATAAATTTGATTCATATACTAATGTCTCTATATTTGAAATTATTTCAATATTTGAAGTTATATAATATTTTGGAAATCCTACCAAATTTGATGTTACATAATATACGGGTAATTGTTCATTTGTTTCAATATTACTAATTGATCCACTTGCACCACCACCCGCCACTATTAATAATTCTATATTTATACCTACATTGAAATTTAATTCATATTCAGTTTGACCATATCCATTATCATAATTTTCATTATATAAATAAATTAAATAATTATTTATTTTTATTGGCTCTTGATTCAAATAATCATTTAATAAATATGTTATTGGCACTATTTCTAACACAGTATTTGGATAACATTTAATTATTACTATACCTGAACCACCATTACCACTTCTATATTTATTATTTCCTTGACCACCACCACCTGATCCAGTATGATCTACACCATCACCACCCTCCATTATATCTGATCCCATTCCACCATTTATTCCCAATTCATTCGTTTTATTATACAATTCTATCATATTACCATTATAATATGATCCATTCCCACCACAACCATATAATTTATTTTCACCTATTATATCTATCATTATACCATCACCACCATATCCACCTCTTTGTCTTAATATTGTATTATTACCTTTAGAACCCGCACCACCACCACCAGATCCTCCTATTATTTTATATCTATTTACATATTCTTCAAAATTTTCTATTGTCTTATATGAAACATTATTTGCAAATTTTAAATAATTCTTTTCACCATTAAATATATAATAATTAAATTGAGCTGCTGAATCTGGTGTTTGTTGTTGAAATGATACAACATCATCATATATTGCAGCTGTATAATCAATTACTCTCCAATGTGTTGTTGTTATATTAAATTCTTTTGTTGTTTCATTATATAATATTAAATATAAATCATCATTATATCGTGATACTGTTAATATATGATAATCATTCAAATTTGATATTATTAAATTTGTAGCATGATATTCACTTACACCATGTTGTCCACTATCCCAAATTACATATCTTGAATTCTTATGAAGATGACAAAACCAACCTTGATTTACATCTGCACCACCAACACTCTTTGCAGCCTCATTTCCAAATAATATTCCTCTTGTTCCTTTAAATCTTATTATAAATGTCCATTCTAAATTTGTATTTAAATTCACTATAGATCTCGAATTTATATATTTATATGTTACTAAATTATAATTTATTAATTCATTTGATATACCACCTATATTACCATATACACCTTCCGGATATTCTATATTATTTATATAACTTTCATTTTCAACTATCACTTCATTCATATTAAATATATTATCACTACTTAATGTATCTTCATTATAATTCATTGTATCCAATAATGCATTTCCACCTGATGAACCACCTGCATTTACATAACCATTTATACCACTTAAACCTGCACTACCACCTACCGCTTTATATATTATCTTATTATTTATATCTTTTATTATTGAATCTTTACCATTATTATTTAAATGATCACCACCTTTACCCACTTCTATTATATAATTTCCATTAAATTTTTGATTTTTATGATAAATTACTGTTCCTGCACCACCACCACTTCCACCATCTTTACCACCCATACCACCGCCACCCACTATTAATATATCTACTTCGGTTTCTTCATTAAAATTAAATCTATATTGGTATTCATTATTTTGATATTTAAAAACATAGATATTATTATCTATAATTTCAATTAAATTATTTTGTAGATTCTCATCTACTTCAAAATATTTACCTTTATCATCAAATTTTGTTTTATCACTAAATGTATATGTTAATTTTGGATATTTAAAATTATTATCATTTAATGGCTGAATTTCATTAAATATATGTTTTTCTTTATTATTATATATATCTAATATATCCAAATATTTCAATTCCTTATCATAAATACGAATATTTTTAACTTTAAAATTATTTTCTAATCTCTTATTACCTATTATTAAATCACCGTTTATTGTCAAATAATTAAAATTATTATTAAATATTATCCTCTCAGAATTTCGATACACATTTATATTATTATTTGTTTCTATTATTATATTAAATAAATTCCATTTTGATTTATCATTACCATAAATTAATTCACTTTCATAACTTTTATTATTTATTATTAATTCATATGATATATATCCTTCATTATATTTTACTTTATATTCTAAATTATCTATACTTAATATATGAAAATTATCATTTATTTCATCAAATTTTAATTCAAATAATATTGTAAAAGATTTAAATGATAAATCTAAAGATCCTATTGATAAGTAATTTTTATTAAAATTAATTGAATCTGTTATTTCTATATTTGATTCTGAATATTCTATATTATAATTATTAAGTTGATCTATTCCATTATTATACCAAAATAATAAATTATATTTATTTATATCTTTCTCCAAATTACATAAATTAATATTTAAATTATCATCAATATACAATAATGATTTATAATAAAACTTATTTGTTAAATGATCATATAATCCTAATTCAACATTTGATATTGTTTTATCTATTTCTATTATTCCATTTTCATTTATTATATCTATATTCAAATTCGATATTTCATCATATTTTATATTATAATTTGATGATAATTCAATATAATTATTATATTCTATATTTGATATCGTATTTTCATTTATATTTGAATAATTATTTATTTCAAAATCAGTTATTATTATTCCTTTATTTATTATCAATTCACTACTCTCTATTATTTGCTTTTTATAATTTATTAATAATACATCCTCATTACTATTTAAACTTATATTGAAATTACTATTCGCTATATCCACAATATTACTATCTATCTCTATTAATTTTGAATTTAATAAATTAAATGAATAATTCCCTAATAATTCAATATTATTTTCGTAATAATAATGATCATTATTAATATATAATATACTACTATTCATATAATTATATTTAAAATTAATATTAATATTTGAATTAGTAATTTTTAAATTATAATTAGAATTATCATTATTATCTACAAATGTATTTTCTATTAATAAATCTATTTCATTATTATATCTTTCTGTTATTTCAATATCATCATTTATATTTCTTTCTGATACAATTTCACTTATATTTATATCATCATAAATTGAACGATGTTTAATATAAATTCTTGCATTTATTTTATCTGTTCTAAAAACTAATTCATCTATTAAATTAAATTGTTTTAATTTATCATTCAATATAGATATATTGTCCTGAACTTCCAATATATTTGTATT
>Ga0257114_1000501_pt1 | contig 31054 bp, 23 predicted proteins | sample SI112_10mmetaG_FD_190149 | JGI IMG/M metagenome (GOLD analysis project Ga0257114, IMG submission 190149) | Marine microbial communities from Saanich Inlet, British Columbia, Canada - SI112_10m | ecosystem: Environmental > Aquatic > Marine > Inlet | place: Canada: British Columbia | collected...
CGCCCTCGGCGCGTCGCAACGCGCCCGCGGCGCGTCGGCACGCGTGACGCGCGGCGTACATGATTCGATGCGCGCTTTAAGTTGGTTCGGGCGATCGTCGTCGCGCGCGCGCGTCGCAGAATATCGCGCGTTCGACGAAGAAAATACCCGATTGAGCCCCCTCTCGAACGCGACGATCCGCCGGAAAACGCGACGCGCGCGACCGCGCGAGGACGAGCGCGCCGGCATGGCGCTCCGAGTGTTCGCGTCGAGATGCACGCGCGGCGCGGCGCGCGTCTCGAGCGCGCGCGCGTTCGCGACGTCGCCGTCAACGACGGCGGACGAACCGCCGACGACAGCGGACGAAGCGTCGACGTCGTCGACGCATCGCGGCGAAGCGAAGACGGCGAGCTTCGGTTACGTCGAAGTCGACGCTCGGGAGAAGGAATCGCTCGTCAGGGGGGTGTTCGAGCGCGTGGCGCCGTCGTACGACGTGATGAATGATTTGATGTCCGCGGGCGTGCACAGGCTGTGGAAGGATTACTTTGTGAGTAAAGTTGGCGTGTTCGCGGGGATGACGCACTTGGACGTCGCGGGAGGGACTGGGGACATCGCGTTTCGCGTGCTGCGAGCGCTGCAGAGAGTTGAGCGCGAGGCTGAGCTCGATGGCCAGGTTTTGGATGCGAATACGCGAGGTAAAGTCGTGGTGAGCGACATCAACCCGGCGATGTTGCGCGAGGGGATGAAACGAGCCACGCAGCGTGGGTTGAATCAAGAGCAATTAACCTGGCTGGAGGGCAACGCGGAAAAATTGCCCGTCGAGGACGAGTCCGTCGATGTGTACACGATCGCGTTCGGGTTGAGAAACGTAACGGATACGAGGGCGGCGATCGCAGACGCCTACCGATGTCTGAAACCCGGAGGAAAGTACATGATTTTGGAGTTCAGTCACGTCGAGAACGAAATTCTTAAGCAAGTGTATGACTTTTATAGCTTCAACGTGATTCCAAAGCTCGGTGAGCTAGTCGCACGCGATAGAGGATCATATCAGTACTTGGTGGAAAGCATCAGGAAGTTTCCACCACAGGAAAAGTTGAAATCCATGATGCGAGACGTCGGCTTTAAGCACGTGAGTCATGAAAACTTGACCGGAGGTATGGTGGCCGTACACACCGGCTACAAGACCAAGGATCGAATTTAGCATTTCTTCAGTTTTAAAACAAGCAAAGCATTTTTAAAGCGACGCTTCGGAATCGACGAATGCGAAAGGATCGAAATCTTCGTCGTCAGCCTCCATGGCCAACGCGCGAACCTCATTCTTGAGTTCTTTCTTCGACCTTTTAGTCGTTTTCGCCTTCTTACGCGCAAGCGGTATTGCCGTCATCGGTCGCTTTGAAGCGATGGGCACTCGCTCATCCGGCGGAGACTCTTCATCTTGACGAGGTTGAGGCCGCGAACGCGCCCGTCGCTTGCTCGAACCGAGATGCGGCGTCGGGAGTGCTTCTTCTCTTTGAGAACCCAATGATTTAGGACCCGAACGCTGCTTCGATCTCTGCTTGGGTGGTTTGGGCACTTCAAGTTCCTCATCGACAGTCTCACGCGAACGTCGTAGCTCTTCGCGAAGTTCGTTGATCGAAGTCTCGAGCAAATCAATCTTTTCGTTTTTCGCCGCAAGCTGACGCGCATGCTCCTCGTCCTTCTTGTTGATCCATTCTTTGTTTTGCTTCGTCAGCAATTCTATTTGCTTTTCCATTTTTTCGTTCACTTTGGTTTCGTGCAGTTTATTCGTCGCCTCGTGTTTGCGCTCGAGAGCTTCGTACTCCTCTTTGAGTCGCGTTCGAGTCGACTCGATTTCAGCCGTCAAAGCTTCGATTTTTTCACGCTGTTCGGCACCAGACGTTTCAAGCTTTTTATTTTGAGCGTGAAACATCTCACGTTCTTCCTCGGCGTGCTTCAGTTTCATCGCTAGATCGAGCTTTGCCTCATCTGCTTCAGCGATTTTCTCCCTCATTGATTCGACTTGTTCGTTCATCTCCATTTCCGCTTGGTCTACTTTTTTCTTGTTTTCAGCATTTTCAGCTTTGATGGTGGCGAGCGATCGCTTGATTTTATCGAGCTCTTTTGTTCTAGCAGCTAGTTGCGGCGTCAGCTCGTGTATCTGGCGCTCAAGTTCGACTTGCTTTTCTTCCCAACTGCTCGTTTGAGCCTGTGCGGCTGCCGACTTTTCACGCTCCCGTTCGAGCTCGTCGTCTTTCGCCGCTAGTTGCTTCTCCACTATTCGCAACTTTTCATCATGAAGCGATCGCAAACTTTTCTCTATCTTCTCGTGTTCCTGCTCGAGCCGCTTCATCATTTGCTCCTTCGTTTGCACGACTTCTTCGCTAGCTTTGAGTTGGATTTCGACTTTGGCGGAGCGATCGCTCAAGGCGTTCAACTGCGTGTTCAGCGTCTCCTTTTCCGTCTCGAGCGCATTCAAGCGGACGTTCGCGTTGTCCAATTTCAACTGCATTTCGCCCATATCAGCGCTCAACTTGCGCGTATGTCGCTTCATTCGATCGCACTCTTCCTTCTTCAACGCCAACTCTTCGGAGATCGACGACACCCGCTCCATCATTTCCTTGTCATCCTTCAAGCGATCCTCCACCAATTTCGAGGACACGTCGTAATTTCCTTTCGCCTCCTCCAGTAAGACCCCCGCGCGCGTCTGGTTGGCTTTGATATCGTGTATGATCTCCTCCAACTCCTGCTGCTTCATCAACAATTCTCTTCGCTCTCGCTTTCCGCTCTCCAACGTCGCCTTCAAAGCCGCGCACTGCGCCAACGCCGCGCCGCGTTCGTGTTCTAATCGCTGTATCTCCTCTCTCTGTTCCTCGTTCATGCGCTTCAGATCATCGCTCGCAGCCTTCATCGCGATGTATTCCGACGCAATCCGTCCTACGCCGAGCGCGAGCGTGGCGATCGTCCGTCAGTCAGATCTGCCCGTCGTCCGTCGTCGATCGGCGTGGCGCGCGTTCTCGGACAAAACGAGGCACCCGAGCGCGCACCAGTCTCCGCGCGTAACCCCGTGAGCGTGCCCGTCGCCTGGCTCGTCGGTGCGCTCAAAACGGTCGTGCGAGAAAACGAACGCATCTCGATCCGATCGCCGCGCGGCTCCGCGCTCGCGAACGCGAGTTCTCGTCCGCGAGCGCTCGCGGATGGGAGCTGCAATGAGGACGGTCGAGGCGCGACGTGTTTGCGAGCGACGTCGTCGACGACGCGCGGATGCGACATGGCGCGTCGGGCGAGAATCAACGGTATCGGTCGAGAGCTGTCTTCTATTCGAGCGTTGTCTCGCGCGCGTTGGTGCGCGTTGCGTCGAGTTGTGCGCGCTCGCGCGCGCGCGGTCTCGGAAGTGTCAGATCGTGAATAATCTTACTGTACGGTGCTAAATTTCGTTTGTTGGCGCCGAATGACGACGTCGTTTTCTATGTATGTGCGCGCTTGGAGCTCGAGCTGCTAGCGCTTCTCATCGCGCTTGCTCTGATCCTGCTTGGAGGATCCGCCGGTCCAGCCCGCCGGCTTTTGTTGCCCGCCGCCGCTCCCGCCGGCGGCCCAACCAGCCGTCTTACTGCCGCGATAACCGCTGTACGATCCACCGCTCGCGCCAGTTTTGATGTTCAAATTTGAGTAGCTTCCAGTCTTACCGCCTAAACTGTTCAAGCCACCGCCTATACTTCCGAATCCTCCCAAAGCGTTGCCGCCGCGATTGGCGTAAGACTGGTGCTGCTGCGGCGGACCACTTGACCAACCAGCAGCGGACGACCCTGCGCCGTATCGACCACTGGGTGCAGATGGCACGCCCGGACGGCCACTACCACCAGGAGGCGGGCGACCACCTCCGGGCGGTCGTGGACCGCCAGGGCCGGGGCCTCGTCTCATATCCGTCGGAGGCGGAGGCGCTCTGCCGTCGTCGGTGCGTTGTCTCTTATTCTGCTGCTCCGCCGCGGCGCGCTTTGCCTCTTGACGGCGCTTTTTCGTTTGGAACTCGTGCGAAGGCTCGTACCGAGGCAGGTCTTCAGGCTCGCACGCGATCGGATCTTCCCAGAACCAATCTGAATCTAAAGCTTGAATCGCCGTGATCCGCTTTGCCGGATCTAACGTCAAGAAACGCTCGACCAAATCCTTCGCGCTCGGGGAAAACCGGGCGAAAACTTCGCGCAGTCTTCGCGGATAATGCTTCTTTTGCTTGAAATGTTTCGCGTACGGCAGCTTGTCGGCGTCCGGCCAGTTCTCCGGCGTCGGAGTACCGCAGAGCCTAAAGATGAGATCCAGTTGTTCCATCTCGCCTTTCCCAGGAAGAATCGGTTTTCCGTGCACGAGTTCGGCGAAAATGCAACCCGCACTCCACATGTCGACGCTCGGACCGTACTGTGTCGCACCGAGTAACAGCTCGGGCGGACGATACCAAAGTGTGATGACTCGGTTCGTCAGCGGATTTGCGTTTTCGTTCGTAATCGACTTTGCTAAACCAAAATCCGCCAGCTTCAGCACCCCGTTGTTGTTGATGAGCAAGTTACTTCCTTTGATATCGCGATGAAGAATATTGTTGATGTGACAGTAATGCAAACCCGTGAGCAGCTGCTTCATGTAACACTTTATCTGCGGCAAGCTAAACTTCATACCTGGCCGTTCCGCCAGCCCGGTGAGGTCGTGATCCATGTACTCAAACACCAAGTAAATGCTCCCCTTGTGTCCATTCGACGCGTTCGCCTTAGAGGTGACGATCTCTTTCAAATCAACCACGTTTTTGTGCCGAAGTTTCTTCAAGATTTTAATCTCTCGAATAGCCGTGATTGGGAACCCTTCCTTCTCGTTGTCCATTCGAATCTTCTTTAGCGCCACGATGTCTTGCGTCTCCTTGCATCGAGCCATGTACACCTGCGTTAACAACGGAAACACGCTCGTCGGTGAGTCTCTTAGCTCGGGTCGGGCGCGACGGTGCGCGTTCGCGGCGGCGTCTATGTCTCGTCGCGATCTTCCATTCCTTCCCCTCGCGTTCGCTTTGTTCGCTTCGCGCGCGCGGCTCGCTCGTCACCTCGCACGCACCTGTCCGTACGTCCCCTCGCCCACTTGTTCGAGCTTCTCGTAGCACTCCACGCTGCGCGCGCCCCAGTTTTCGTAGCGACGCGGCGTCACACCGCCTTGCGCCGCGGTGGATCTGTTGGCGGCGTCGACTTCGTTTCGTGCGCGCGCCGGCGCGCTCGCGCCCGGGGCGGCGTGCGGACCGCCTTGAGGTCCCGCCATCGCGCTAAGCGGCGCTGCAACGCGAGTACGGACGCACGGAGGCGCGTCTCGTTCTGAAGATCGCGCGGCCTCGGCGCGTTGAAGCGCGAACGTGGCGCGTCGAGGCGCGCGAACGCGACGCGCGGATGCGCGGATGCGCGAATGCGACCGAAGGAGAATACAAAGAAATAATACAGGCAATGCGATGTGCTAGGATGCTAATTTGCCAACACGCTCGCGTACGCGTCCAACGCCTCGTCGAACGCCGCGGACTCGAACGGTTCGAGCGGCGACAGCGCCGGATTCTTCACCACGTACTCGACGTATATGTTGGCGTATATGTGCCGCATGATGGCTTGGAGATCACCCGCGCGCACGTCCGTTGTGAGCATCATGCGTAACCCGGTGGCGGTTTCGAAGTAGTGCAGCTTGTAGTTGTTCGTCGTGAATGCATAAAAGTTGCACGCGCCGTGTTCGCCACCCGTCGGGTCCAGCTGGCGCGCGAAATCTTTCAGCGTGAAGAACAGCCCGAACAGGGTTTTATGTTCGGTGGTTTCATCCCCTCCCGCGCGCTCGCGGGCCCAGTTTCGGTAGTGCATGCACTCGCCCTTGGCGTTGAAGATGTAAAAGGTGAAGAGCTTCATCGACGTCGGTCGACGCGCGGCGGCGGCCTCGCTGGCTGTAAGCGATAACAGAAGTCCTCGCGATCGATGTGCGCGTCGCCTGCGCGCGCGATCAGCGCCTCGGGTCGAGGCGTGCGGCGCGCACTGCGGGTGCTCGTCGCGCGAGTTTCGGTCGGTTTGCAAAAGCTCTGCGAGATATTACAAGGCGGCGAGACGCATTTGGCCGTTTACGACGGCAGAATCGCCCTGGCGCGGCTACAAAATTGCAGAAGATACATGTTGCGGGATGTACAGTCCGTTTTGGGACGGATTTGTATACAGATAAACTATCATGGGAGCAACGTTTTTACCGTCACCGGTTGCAGACTTGTCAAAGGCGACGGTTTACGCTCCCTACGACCTCGTTGGAACTGGGGGAATCCAGTCCACTTGTCGTTATTTCTCACCTTGTGAACCTGGAAAGAGTCTGGCGACGCCGGTCGCTCGAACGCATCCGCGTTGTCTGACGCGGCATCTTCATAGCTATCTCGTCGGGGACGGTACTTTGGCGATGATGGCCGAGACGAATTCGCCGAGCCATCTGTGTTGACTACGCTCTGTTGCCCTTCGTCCGAAAGCCTGTACCAGTTCGATCGCATCACCATATCAAGTTCAAGCTTGCCCAGCTTCGCCGCCGCGCTCGCTGCGTCAACTGAGGGTGATACCAATGGCGCAAGCGCCGGAGCCAAGTTGCCAGGATTCACAGTCGTCGCATTGAACTTCTTCGCGACGGCTGGCACGGCGTCTGTGATGATCCCGAAAACGCCGAGCTCGACTTGCGTCGACGATGCAGCGACATCATCGTTACCTTCGCCGTATGTAGCGAGAAGTAAACCACTGTCTCGAACATCGGTCGCGTCGGACGGGCGCGATATAATCGCCTTGACGTTCGACACAACGCCACACAAGCCACCTTCGAGCGCGACTTCCATCGCGGCAGCGACTGAACGTCGACGCGGGTCGACGTGATGGGGCTCGGCATCGGTCAATATCATCACTGGATATGAGCCTTGGATGGCACGCATGAGTAGAGCGGCATCTGGATCGAAAGATGAGAACACGATTCTGCGACTGGGTTGCGCCATGCAAACCGCTAGAATGGCGCGGAGTTCCGCGACCAAGCGGCGCGTTTCACAGCTGTTCTCTTCGTCGAACTTGAGCTCGATGTTGAAACCAAGCTCTTTCGGCGTGTTTCCAAGAATCTGTGCCAAAGTTGGGATCTCATCTTCGACTTCCATGACCCACGGTTGAGGTTCAAGATCGCCGCCGAACACGCGATAAAATGTCACCTTGTTGTCGTCTTCGTCGTAATCGTCGTCGTCTTCGTCGTCTTCGTCGTCGGTGGTTAAAGGAACTGCCTTTTCAACACCGAGGGCGTTGGACGCTCGCGCGGCGGTAGCGCGCGCGGCGCGAGACAGTTCGCGCAGATCCGCCCAGTCAATCTCTCGAACGCTAAACGACTCCAAAGGTCCGAGTCCGCGACGAATGATGACGACGTCGTCGTGCCAAGCGACGGGAACACCGTCTGCGGTCACTTGAACGTCAAACTCACACCACTCCGCGCCACCAGCAGAAGCCGCGTTGAACGATGCTAGCGTGTTTTCACGAATACCGGCGCCAGAAGCGCGATTCGCTTGTAAACCTCTGTGCCCGATGACGGCGCAACCGGCGGGTTCGAACAGTCCCGGAAGATGCGAAGGAAACGGAGTAGAACCAATGATCGGATGACTGACTCGTCGCTGCTCGAACCCTTTCTTCGTGTTCTTCAACCGAGAGATCAACGTTGGATCTTTTGCCTGCGCCTCTCGACGTCGAAACGCCAACATGTCTTCGCCGTCCATCGCCCACTCGCGTCGCGTTGCGACGCCGAAATGATCGAGAATGGTTGGCGCTATATCTGTGTCGCACGGTGACGGCAATAACTCACCAGACATTTCAACTCTCGGACCACTTTCAATCAACACCCATCCTGCGCTGTGTTGCGGTAACTCGAGGAGTCCACTCACACCGTTTGAGCGAAGCTGACGACCGCCGCCGTCGCTCCAATCGTACGCGTCGAATTGGCCTTGCATCCCGGCGGGCATATCGTGACGACACGTACCGCCTGAAGGCGAGGTGATGACGACGAGCCAATCCTCGTCTCGATGCATCGACTGCCGAGCACGCAAAGCCGCGATGACTTCGGCAAGCTTACGATCGGCCGATTCGATTGCGTCCATATAAGTGTCGACGTGCGGACCGAAGCCGTGCCTGAAACCGGCGTTTTGAATGTCGCCCAAATGCAACAGGAGCATGTCAGGCGTCGTCGGTTCCGCAAGACATTTCGCAATCGCTTCACTCGCCTCTGCATCTGTGCTCACGGACGACGCCAAGAGCGATTTCGTCTCTTTACGAATGATCTTGTCCAGATCTTCAGCCTCGCCTATGGCGCACGCGCCTCTGATCCACGAGCGTGTTTCCTTCAGTCTATCATAAATGGACGACAACGTCGCATCTTCGTCTTCATCGATGGCCTTCAACACGCTCACCGATTGCCCCGTGAGTATTGGTAGCATCGGCGAGTTCGCACTCGTCGAGCACCGCATCGCGCTCGCATTCATGTCGAGCGAGAAGCACGCGTTCTTGTTACCGCGAATAAACGATTTAAGCGTCGGCGTATTCGCGGTGAGCATGGCGTCCACGCGACATCCCGCAACAGCGACGAGTAAAACCTTTCGGAGCGTCGGCACGGGATGCTCCGGCTGCACGTCCGACGCGCTCTCATCCGACGCAGATCCCGCGGCGGCGGGTGTCATCAACATGTCCGCGTCGAGCTCGTCCGCATCCGTGTCCAAGTCTCTGTCGTTGAAGTTGTTGCGGATGAGCTCATCCAAATTCGAGTCCGGCTTGAACATTCGACCGTCGATCTTGCGATCTTCTTTCGCGCGACACACCGGACAGCGACCAGGGAACAACGCCACTTTGCTCGCCGGCGTCTTCATGATGGGAGACCCCGTCTCGGCGAGATTTGCGATGTCGTTTAAATTCGTCACCGAAGCCGTCGTGATGAGCGGCGTGCTCGCCGACGGCGCGCTGTTGATGATGCACTTGAAACAAAACTTATGTCTGCACGTCGGCAACACCACAGGATTGCTCAGCACCTCCTCGCACACCGGGCATATGGAGTCTTCGAGCACCTTTGCCGACTTCGTCGGCGCCGCGTGCACGGCGAGCATTTCCGTCCGAGTCACCAACTTTGCCAACCCGAGCGAATAAAACATCGGCGACTCGCTCAGAATGCTCACCGCATTTTCGCTACGGTTGCAATTCTTGTTAAATTTCTTCACCGCCTTGACGACGGCGGTATAATTCAACACCACAAACTCTCTCAACTCGCTCAACTCGGGATAAAACTCGCGCACGAGCGTCTTCTTCGCCCTTCGCAACGCCGTCGCGTCCACGCTATCGCTCCGAATGTCCGTCTCCAGCGCATCCAACCTCTCCCTCAGCGCGCGCTCTTTCGTCGCGTAGAACCCATTCGCCTTGACGATCTCATCTCGCAGCGCGCTCAAAAACCTCCGCGCGCCCTCCTCGCCGTCCGCCCCGTCCTTGGCCTCGTACACCACCCTCTTCAGCGCGCGATAATCGATGTAATGCGCCGCCCACGACGGGAACGCCTCGCTCTCGAGCCTTCGCGCGAACTTCACCATCCCTCTCGCCGAGCGCCGTCGTCCCTCGCGTCGTCGTCCTCGCGCGCGCGCTCAAAACGCGTCGCCGCGCGTCCCTCGAACGTTCGTCCTCGCCGTCGTCCCGTCGCCGTCGCGTCGCGTCGCGTCGCGCGTCGCGTCGCGTCGCGCGTCGCCGCGCCGTCGTCCGAGCCTCCGCGCGCGCGCGCGTTCGCCCGCGCGACGCGCGCGCGTCGCGTCCGCGTCTGCCGCGCGCGACGCGCGACGGTCGTCGCGCCCACGGCGCATATTCCGTCCCGCGCGAACGCGTACACGTGCGCTGACTGTTTACGCACACGCGACCGACCGCACGACCGCGCGGATTTTCCACGTGGCGTCGCGACGTCGCGACGCCGCGACGCCGGCGCGACGACGAGGGACGGCGCGACGACGCGACGGCGCGACGACGACGGCGATGACGACGACGGCGACGACGACGGCGCGAGGGACGACGACGGGCGCGGACGCACGACGCGGACGCGGATGGTTGGCGCGGACGCGGATGACGCGGATGGCGCGCGCGCGACGCGCGACGACGGCGCGGCGCGACGCGACGACGGGACTGTTCGACGACGAAACGTTCGCGCGCGAGACGGCGGCGACGTACGAAGGCGCGCGCGGGACGGCGGCGAAGGAGGCGACGACGGAGGAGGCGCGCGCGCTCTGGGAGCTCGGTTGGTCGACGCTGGACGTGCGCGCGGACGCGGAGATCGAGTACGAGGGGAAGACGCCGAATCCGCCGCGGCCGGGGGCGAGCGCGGGCGATCGCGTGATCGCCGTGCCGTTGGTGCGCGCGAGTCGAGTGTACGACGCGGCGGCGGGGAAGAAGGTGTACGCGCAGGAGGCGGTGGACGCCGAGGCGTTCGCGCGGGCGGTGACGGCGGCGTGCGACGGCTCGAAAGATGCGAAATTGATGGCGATGGACGACGTCGGGGGGTGTCGCGCGGTGAGAGCGAAGGAGATTCTCGAGGCGAGCGGGTTTAAGCGCGTCGTCATCGTGCGAGGCGGCGCGAACGCGTGGAAGAGCGCGTGGGATTCGAACATGCGTCGCCGACAGCTTCCGGGCTCGTTCAGTCGCGGGTTCGACAATCCCATGTTTGCCGACAGTAACGTCGTCGCGGAAGAGTTCGGGGCGTCATCGGATGACACCGTGTGGATCGTGTGAACGGTTCGCTAGACGCTACATTTTCTAATGCTAACGTTAGTACAATTTCTAGTCGCGCGAAACGCTACGAGACTTGCGAAAACCCGAGATCGTTGAGCTCTTCCCAAACGCTTTCAAACGGATCGTCGTCCAGAACGCGCGAAGATTCGCCGGCGCGCCGCGCGAAGGCGTCGTTTTTTTTCGATGCCGCGCCTTTGTTCTGCCCACCAGACACCGGCGCCGGGGACGCCGCGGCGAGGAACGACGGTCGCGCCGAAACTCTAGGATCAACGAAGACGCGACGCTCGAGCTCGCGAGCAGTCTCGGCAGCTGATGCGGCGGCGCCACCACCGCCCTGAGCGTACTCTTCGTTTGTCGCCAGCGCGGCGCGGATGGCTTTCGCGGCGGCGAGCGCGGAGTCTGAAGCGCGATCGTCGCTCGTCGCCGTCGATTCGGCGTCGTCCTCCGCGGCCGGGGCGACGACTTTACGACCGACGAGGTCGAGTGTCCACGTCGTTCGTGCCTTACGCTTAGCTTCCTCCTCAGCCTCAGCCATTTCCTTCGCCTGCCTCTTGAGCTCTTCGCGTTCGGTCTCATCGAGCCAGGCATTACTGTCGATTTCGTACCACTCGGACTGGTCGTCGATCACCGTCGTGCGCTTGGCGCTCGTTTGGTCGAAATGTACCAAACGATCTTTCGCCGCAACCGCCGCGGCGGTGGCCGCATCACCATCCGCCCGAGCGTCACTCGTGACTGTTCCCAAAGAAATTTTGCTCAGCTCTTCGAACACGTCTCGCGCCGCCGCCTCAGCTGTCGGCTTCGCGCCGCCGTCTCCCGCGTCCCCGCCGCGAAATCGCGTCACGCCGTCCGCGAGCATCACTTCCACGTACGCCCCGCAAAACGTACACCGCGCGCTACCCTCTAAAAATGCGAGCGCCGTTTGCGAAAGTACGCCGTCTTTCGCGCGTAAATCAAAAATTTTCCCGCACGCCAGACAGTTCACGCACGACTTGGCCAAGTCCCCGGGCGCGAGCTCGTCCCCCGGTCGAATCGCGCGCTCACCTCGCGACGGCCCGCGCCGCGCTTTCGAAGTCTTTTCGACGAATCGCAGCGCCTTCGATTCCCGAGCGTGCGCGCGCTCGCGCGACGACTTGCCCGCTTTCGCGTTCGCGCCGGCGCCGTCTCGACTCGCCGCCGCCGTCGTCGTCGTCGTCCCCACCGTCGCCCCATCGCCCGCTCGCGCGTCGTCGTCGCGCGTCGACCCGCTCGCGAACGCCGGCTCGCGCGCGCGCCCCCCCGCCGCGCCCTCGCGCGCGCGCGGCGCCCACGCGTCCGCGAGCGTCTCCATGGTTTCGCCGTCGAGCTCGCCCAAAAACGACCCGAGCGTCTCGCGCACGCCCGCGCGATCGCCCCGCAAGCCGTCGAGCGACGCGCACACGCCCTCGAGCATCCACTCCTCCGCGTCGGCGTACGCTTCGCGCAGCGCGGCGAGCTCGGCGGACGACATGCTCGCGAGCGGCATAGACTGACGCGATGCCGCGCGACGACGCGAAAGAAAACGTCGGCGTCGTCGACGCGGACGTCAGGGCGAACGCCAAGGCGCTGAACGCCGCGCGCGCGGACGCCGTGGCGCTGGCGACGGAGCTCGGCGCGACGGTCGAACGCAATCAAACGCTCGAGCGTTTGGCGCGCGAATTGCGACGACGAAACGAAGAGCTCGAGCGCGCGAACGCGACGCTGGTGAAAACCATCGATGAGGATTTAGTCGCCGTGCGCGAGCGAGCGGAGGCGCAGGACGCGATGCGCGAGCGGGCGGTGTCCGAGCTCGCGCTGTACGAAGAGAGACAAAGTCTTTTGGAGACGAGTTGCGCGACGCACGAGCAGCGCGCGGCGCGGACGATGGAAGCGATGGCGAAGATGGAGGAACTGTGCGACGCGAGGGTGAAGATTATGGAAGAGCGCCAGCGCGCTCTGGAGCTGGAGCTGGAGGAGGCGCGAGTGGAGATTGCGAAGCGACTCGAACGCGAAATAGAGCTGACGAAGGAGTTGAAGACGTTCGGCGACAAATTTGACGAGTTCCGAGAGGCGGTGAAGACGAACGAGTCGACGTATGACACTCTTCACGAGGAACTGGCACGGGCGAGGAACGAAGCGCTCTCGATTGAGAAGGCGAAGTTGGAGGCGCAGTTGATGAAGAAAAAATCAGACGCGGCGTTGATCGAACTCGTCGAAGAGCGCAACGCGCTGCGAGACAGAGTGGTTCGCTTAGAGAAACAGAATACTAGCTTAGAGGGATTATCGCGATCTTTGACTGAGCGTCTGAAAGTTGACGAAGAAGCTCGCGGGTGACGAGAAGGGGATTTGTATTTTTATGACAAACGCTGCTGCACTATTTGAACAAGCGAGCGCGCCCGCGCGACTTATTTTTGTACGATCTACTACCGCTCTTCCCAACGAACCTACGGATCCTTCGATCGTGGAGCATCCTTCTTTAAACACTCGCCGTTTGATATAGATGAACACGCGACGGGTCTTGGTAACGACGACGAGGGCACAGCCGGCGCTTACATGGCGAAAGCTTCCTCTGCGTCTTCTTCGTCGAATTCGCCTTCTTCCTCCGCGCTCGCGTCTTGGTACTGCTGGTACTCGGAAACCAAGTCGTTCATGTTCGATTCGGCTTCGGTGAACTCCATCTCGTCCATACCCTCTCCCGTGTACCAGTGCAAGAAAGCCTTGCGACGGAACATGGCGGTGAACGCCTCGCTGACACGCTTGAACATTTCTTGAATCGCCGTCGAGTTGCCGATGAACGTGGACGACATCTTGAGACCCTTGGGGGGGATATCGCACACCGAACTCTTGACGTTGTTCGGAATCCACTCCACAAAGTACGACGAGTTCTTGTTTTGGCAGTTCAAGAGTTGTTCGTCGACTTCCTTGGTGGACATGCGTCCGCGGAACAAGGCGGAGGCGGTGAGGTAACGGCCGTGACGCGGATCGGCGGCGCACATCATGTTCTTTGCGTCCCACATTTGTTGCGTCAACTCCGGCACCGTGAGGGCGCGGTATTGCTGGGAACCACGGGACGTGAGAGGAGTGAACCCGACCATGAAAAAGTGCAAGCGCGGGAACGGCACCAAGTTCACCGCGAGCTTGCGCAAGTCGGCGTTGAGCTGACCCGGGAAGCGCAAGCAGCACGTGACGCCGGACATGACGGCGGAGATCAAGTGGTTCAAATCACCAAACGTCGGCGTCGTGAGCTTTAGCGTGCGGAAGCAAATATCATAAAGTGCTTCGTTGTCAAGGATCATGCACTCATCGGCGTTTTCGACGAGCTGGTGCACAGAAAGTGTGGCGTTGTACGGCTCGACGACGGTATCCGACACCTTGGGCGACGGAACGACGGAAAACGTAAGCATCATGCGATCGGGGTACTCTTCGCGAATCTTCGAGATGAGAAGCGTACCCATACCGGAACCGGTACCGCCACCGAGAGAGTGGCACATTTGGAAACCTTGCAAGCAGTCGCACGATTCAGCCTCCTTGCGCACGACGTCGAGCACGCCGTCGATCAACTCGGCGCCTTCGGTGTAGTGACCCTTCGCCCAGTTGTTTCCCGCACCGGTTTGCCCGAACACGAAGTTATCCGGTCGGAAGATTTGACCGTACGGCCCAGAGCGCACCGAATCCATGGTGCCCGGCTCGAGGTCCATGAGCACGGCGCGTGGCACGTAGCGACCTGCGCGAAAGACGGTTAAAAATACATTCGGCGCGTCGGTCAACGCGCGTACCTCCGGAAGCTTCGTTAAAGTACACGTTCACGCGTTCGAGCTGCAAATCAGCGTCTCCAGCGTACGTCCCAGTGGGATCGATCCCGTGTTCATCGCAAATAACCTAGTCACCATCGATCGCGCACAAAGTCAGTCGAGCCGTCGCGCCTCGCCGCGTTCGAGTTGACTCGCGCCGAGCGTCTCGACTCTCCCGAGCGCCCGCGTTCGATCGCCGCCGCGCGCGCGCGCGCACCTCCCAGAACTTCGCCCCGATTTGGTTACCGCATTGGCCCGCTTGAATGTGCACGATTTCTCTGCGTCCGTCGTCCATCGTCGTCGTCAGTCCCGCGTCGGTTAATTTTAGCCTCGCCGTCATTGACTTTCCCTCGACGCGCGCGCGCGCGTCTCCCGCGCGTCCGTCGTCGTCGTCGCGCGCGCGCGCGCGCGCGTCGCTTCGCGTCTCGTCGTCGTCGCTTCGTCTCTCTTCGCCCGTCGCACCTCATCTCGCTCGGTGTCTCGTCGTCGTCGCGTCGTCGTCGGTCGTTCGCGCCGAACAGTGCCGGTTCGCGTCGTCGCGCGCGAACTGCGACGCGCTGCCGGCGCGAAAAAACCAGAGAAAGTCGACCGACCGTCCGACGGCGGCGACTCGACGACGCGCGGTCGACGACGCGACGGCGACGATGGCGCGCGCGCGCGCGGTGACGCGCGCGGTGACGGCGCGAACGCCGACGACGCGCGCGCGACGCGCGACGGCGCGGACGGGACGCGCGACGGCGCGGACGGGACGCGCGACGCGCGCGAGCGACGACGACGACGCGAAGACGTCGACGTCGGCGACGACGTTCGACGCGGCGACGGCGGTGAAACTGGCGGACGCGGAGACGGTGCGCGTGGCGAACGATGGACACGCGGACGCGCGGATTCCGGCGACGGCGGGGGTGTACGCGGTGTACGACGAGCGGGACGCGCTGCAGTACGTGGGACTGTCGCGAAAGGTGAACGCGAGCGTGAAGGTGCACGCGTTTGAGATGCCGCAGTACTGTTACGCGGTGAAGTGTATGGCGCTGCCGGACGCGAGCAAGGCGGATTTACAGGCGGCGTGGAAGACGTGGGTGATGGAACACGTGACGACGGCGGGCGGGTTGCCGCCGGGGAACGCGCCGGGGAATAAACTGTTTAGCGAGCGACGGGCGCGGCCGAGCAAGGCGTGCTTGCGATTGAGCGATGGAAAAACTCCACAAATGACCGCGGACGCGCTGAAGGAGGCGATCGGGACGTGCGTGCGCGAACATAAGATTGTCGCGTTCATAAAGGGAACGCGCGAAGAGCCCGATTGCGGGTTTTCGCATCGCATGATTAACGTCTTAAACGAGCTCATGGTGGATTACGACACGGTGAACGTGTTGGATGATTACTATAACCCCAACTTACTGTTCGTCATCAAGGACTTTTCGGATTGGCCCACGATTCCGCAACTGTACGTCGACGGCGAGCTTCTCGGCGGGCACGACATCGTGAACTCGATGCACGAATCCGGGGAGTTGAAAGCGCAACTCGGAGCGTGATTGACGCGCGCGCATTAGCTATCGATGTGTGTCAATGTATGACAGAAATTCGTATTAACATGCCGTTAAAGACGTTCGCCGCCTACTTAGCCGAGACCCCCCACGACGCCTTCTTGCCGTCCGGAATGCTGAGCAAAACCATGGGCGTGTCCATGTTCACGTACACGCGATCGACGACGTAATAGCCCTTGCGTTCGATTTGAATGACGGTACCTCTGTTGTACGCGCGCAAGTTTCCATCACCCTTCGCCATCGTGACAACCTCGGTGGTCGGGTTGACGATGTCCTTGAACTCGTCAGACTCTTCTGGTTTTTTCTTCGTAATCATGTAGTCATAGTCCTTCAACTCGACCGGCACGAGCTCGTTCCAGTTCGCCAACCAAGTCATCTTTAACTTGGTCGTCTTCACGTCGCCTTCCGGATTGATTTCGCAATCCATGGATTTTACGACGTCGCCCTCCTTGACGATGTTTTTGAAAAACGCGTTGCCCCAGCCCATCAACGTGCACTCCTCGCCCTCGCTAATGGCGCGCGCATCGGCTTGCTCGATGATGACTTCGTTCATGCGCAACACGACCTTGATGCCCAAATCTGGGTTCTTTTTGTGTTTCGGAGTCGTGAACCATTCTTCTCCCTCGGGTCCGTTGAGCACCTTGACGACTACGGCGTCGGCGTTGTCGATGCACACGTGGCGCGGGGCGATCGGATCGATGATCTTCTTATTCATCGCCCAGATTTTTGTCCACTCCATCAGGTTGTTATTCTTACTCGCACCCTGCGAAAGCATGAACTCCTTGAGCGCTTCGACTTGCATACCTCGACGAACGACGCCTTGCACCGTCGGGAAACGCGGATCGTCCCATCCAGTCGCGTGCTTGTTATCGACGAACCACTGAAGCTTACGCTTGGACAACGTGGTGTACTCCAAGTTCAATCGACTGTACTCCCAAATGTGCACCTTGCGCATTCCCATCGCTTCTTGAATCCACTTGTACTGATCTTCGCGATCGGCGTACTCTGAGGTGCGAAGCGCGTGCGTCACGCCTTCGTGCGCATCGACGAAAGGGCACGCGCAGTCATAGGTCGGATAGACCTTATACTTCGTTCCCGTACGGTGATGCGGGGTCTCGACGTTGCATCTGAAAGCGACGGGATCGCGCATGCAGCCATTGTTGCTGGACATGTCGATTTTGAAGCGCGCGGCGCACTCCGCGCCCTCCTTGGAGCCCGCCTTCATCTCCTTCCAAAGTCGCAAGTTTTCCTCGACGCTCTGGCTTCTGCACTTGGACTCGATCTTCTGCATACGCTCCGTACGCATGGTGTCGACGTCCGTGGTATCGATGTACATCTTGCCCTCTTTGATGAGTTTTTCGCCCATCTTGAGAATGGCGTCGAAGGAGTCTGACGTGTACGTGACGACGTCCGGATCCAGACCCAAAGTCGCGATGTCGCGCATGATACCATCGACAAAGTCGACGTTCTCTTTGTCCGGATTCGTGTCGTCGAAACGAACTATGAGCTTACCTTTGTATCGTCGAGCGAAGTAATGGTTGAGCAGCGCTGCCTTGGCGTGGCCAATGTGCAAAATTCCGCTCGGTTCCGGGGGAAATCTCGTGACGACTTTCCCCTCTTCCGCTCCCGGAAGATCGACCTCGAACGAACCTGATGTCTTTGCACCGACAACCTTACCGGTATCCGACACCGTCGTCGCCTTCTTGCTGAGAATCGGATTCCCCGCGTTTGCCGCAGCCACGACCGCTTGCGTTTCGGCGTCCGCGTTCATCGTAGCCAACCATCTCGCGAGGTTCCCGCACTTCCCTTTCTTCTCCACCACCGCCCACTGTCGATTCGTCGTAAACTCCGCCCAAAGCGCCAAATCCGCGAGCGTCACGTCGTGCCCGACGAGATACGTCCGCGTGGCGAGGTATTCGTTCACGCCCTCGCACTGCTTCTCGAACCCGCCCCCGGGCGCCAAGCTTCGGCATCTCGTCAGCCACTCAAACACCTCCTCCCGCGCCGCCGATCCCGCGCCGAGCAACCCCGTGCCCTCGCACGCGTCCTCCAACGCCTCCAGCGCGTCGATCGCGCCCGAGACGTCCACTTTCCCATCCTTCGTCGTCGTCCGCGCCTCCGCCGGCGCCGTCTTGACCTGCTCGCCGCACGTCGTCTTCACCCCGATCTTCGCGCACGCCGCCAGAAACGCCAGCGGCGCCCCGAACGGTCGGAACGCGACGTCCACGTCCGAGTTCGCCGCGATCTGCGTCGCTCGCTTCGTTCGCGTCGCGATCGTCAAGGTTTCGACGCGCTCCGCCGCGTCCGCCGCCGCATCCATCGCGCGCGCCGTCGTCGCGTCCGTCGCGTCCGTCGCGTCCGTCGCGCGCGCCGTCGTCGCGGTCGCGTCCGCGGTCGCGTCCGCGGTCGCGGGCTTGGACTCTTCGCCGCCCATGTCGCGCGCGCGGCGTCGCGTCGCGTCGGCGCGTCGCGAAGTCGCGATCGACGCGACGCGACGCCGCGTTCGCACACGCGCGCGCGATGGCGCGGGCGACGACGCGCGCGCGGGCGACGACGCGCGCGTCGCCGCGCGCGCGATCGACGCGCGTCCGCGCGCGACGGCGGCCGGCGCCGGCGCGCGCGCGGGCGACGAAGGATGATTTCGCCGCTCGAGATAGCGCTGGGACGACGACGACGACGACGACGGACGACGGCGCGCGGTGCGATTGCTCTTACGCGTGGCGCGGACACGACGTGCGGTACGAACGCGCGGGACGCGCGGACAGCGCGAAGCACGTCGTGCTGCTGCCGGGGTTCGGCGTCGGGTCGTTTCACTACGACGCGCAGTTGGCGCGAGGCGCGCTCGGCGACGACGCGTGCGTGTGGGCGCTGGATTTCGTCGGACAAGGACGGTCGTGGCCGAGCGAGGCTGGTGACGTGGAGGGGTTTCAGTACTCCGTGGACACGTGGCGGGAGCAGGTGGAGTATTTCTTGAGCGAGGTGGTGGGCGAGCGAGCGTACTTGACGGGAAACTCGCTCGGCGGATTCGTGGCGACGTACGTCGCGGCCATGGCACCCGAGCTGACGAAAGGGTTGATTTTAGTAAACGCGACGCCGTTTTGGGCGTTCGTGCCGAGCGATCCCAACGCGTGGGGAAGTAAGATCGCGCCTTGGCGAGGCGCGCTGCCGGCGCCGAAATGGATTCGCACGCCGATTAAAGCGTATTGGGAAAGCTTTCGAAGCGCGGCCAACGTGCGAGGATTACTTTCACTCGTCTACGCAAATTCCGCGCGAATCGACGACACGCTCGTTCGTCAAATCATCGAACCTACGGATAACGTTCACGCGCTGAGCACGTTTTGCTCCGTCGTGTGGTCGCCGAAAGCCGCGTTGAGCTTCGACGAAATGTTGAATCGAATTCCCGCCGATCTCCCGGTAGCCATGGTGTACGGAAAAGACGACCCGTGGGTCGTGCCGCTCTGGGGACAACGATTAAAGCGCGTGATCCCTCGCGCCGATTATTACGAGCTCACGCCCAGCGGACACTGCCCGGCGCACGAAACGCCCGACGCGTTCAACTGCATCGTGAAATCTTACTTGGCGCATCGCGAAGACGGCGCCGAGCGCCCGACGCAATCGTCGTGTGGCACCGCCAAACTCATCGACGGCGCGCCCAGAAACATATTCGAACGCCTGGACGCCATGCGCGCCGCGTGACGCGACGACTAGTCACATCTGTAACTGTATTCCGAGCCCGCGCCCAGTCGACGCCACTGCGCGCCTCCTCGCGCGATGCGCGACGCGCGCGCGAGCGCCTCGACGTCCACCGCCGTTATTCGAATCACCGCGGACGACGTCGCGCACTACGCCTACGCGCGCGAGGGCAACGCCCACGTCGTGTTTCGTTACACCGGCCCGCGTCCCGAGCTTCGCGGCGCGCTGCTGCGCCTGTTAAAGACTCCCGCGGGCGCCCGCGGCGATCGCGCGTGGCGGTGTCACACCGTGGACGCGCTGGTGTGGGGCGCCGACCGCGATGAGGCGTCGTGGACGACGCTCGACGCGGCGGCGCGGGACGCGTTCTTCGCGAACGCGCCGACGACGTCGGGACGCGCGGGATGGCGGGACGATCGGGCGGTCGTGCGCGTGGACGGCGACGCTTTGAATGCGTTGGCGCTGAAGACGACGCGCGATGCGGCGCACGAGACGGCGAGGGCGGAAGGTCGCGATGGACGCGTCGCAAACGCGGCGGAGGCGTTCGGGCAACTGTCGGAGGTCGCGGCGGAGACGAGCCGCGTCTTTGAGGACAACGTCGAGAACGCATGGGTGATTGAGATCAAGCCGAAATCGTTCGTCGGGGCCATCGTCAACGGGAGACGCGCGTGGAGATTTCCGGCACATCAGCGGTTGAAAGTCGCGCGCGGCGAGCGCGAGGCGGCGAGCTCGTACGTTCCGGTGGATTTATTGGGTGGAGACGCGGATGTTCGCCGCGCGTGCGAAGCGTTGATGGCGTGTCCGCAGAACAATCTGCGAGTCACGCGTGGTGCGCGTGTGTTCGTCGACGCGCGAGGTGTAACCGCCGACGCAGATGTTGTGTCCACGCTTTCTCGCGTACTCCCAAATCTTGTCATGAACGCGAGAGAAGTGTTCGAGTTTATATTTCACCACCAATTACGAGGCGGAGATGACGCCGTGAAGACATATCGTGACGTCCACGAATTATGCGAGCGACTGAATGCCACGCGCCAACGCGCTGGTGAGGTATCGGAAGATTTACTCGAGCGCTTACGCTCATTCGTGCTCGGTCAAATGGCGAAAGATTGCAGCGTGCTCTTCACCGTGACGTTTGATGTCAATGTTTCGGATATTGAATCGAGGGGCGACGACTTGGTACGATTCGCGACCTTCGTCGACGCCAATGGAGCGACGCGCGCGTGTGCATATCGTGCACAAATCATCGACGCCTCATTAAAGTCCCTCGCGAAGACGTCCGCGTGGCTTCGCCTCGCCGAAGACATCGACGCCTCGTGCGTCGCCGACGCCGACGCCGACGACTCACGTCGCGATTTCGTCAACGCGCTGTTCGCTTCGACATAGAATTAAAGATAGGAATGCATGATAGATTGCGAGCGTAGACGCGCGAACGGCGCTCGCATGAATCACGAACCTCCGCTCGCCGCTCGTCGCGCCTCCGTCCCTCGCGTTGGCGGCGAGGCGCGCCGCAGTCTTCGTCGCTCGCTGACTCGCTCGCGAGCTCGAACGCCGCGCTCGCGCGAACGAATCGTAACCGTTCGCCGCGCTCGCGTCTGAGGCACCGCGCGCGTCGCGCTCGCGAGTCCGTCGTCGTCTTCGTCGCGCCGCCGCCGCCATATATGGGTAAATCGGCGCGCGCCGCGTGTAAGCGCGAAGTCCGCGCCTCGCGCCTGCACGCGCTCAACGAAACCGATGATGATCGCGCAAAGTTCGACGCGAAGCAAGCCGCGATGGCGCGCGCGATGGCGGCGCCGAAGGTGCCCGTGGTGAACTCGCGGGCGCATCAGAACATGACCATGGAGACGGACGACGCGAACGACGCGCGGAGAAGTCGAGACGTCGTCGTCGACGCCGAGACGCTGGCGCGGGCCGAGGACGCGGCGAGACGAAACGACGAGGCGGTGGCTTGGGGGATGAACGCGGTCGGGAAGGCGGATATATTTTTGAAAACAAAGAAGGGCAGCGGCGTGACGAAGAAGGGACGAAGGCCGGACGGCGCGCCGACTCCGAGACAGCTGGCGGCGCAGACGTTTCAAAACGATTCGAAGGCGCGAAAGAAGATGAAGAGACAGCTGAAACAAGTCAAGTCGGCGCGGTTGAAGGTACCGGCGTGATAGCGTGGAGGAGATGTTTGTAACGTTGTGTTTTTAGATTTCATGCCTCAAAACAATAATTATGTACACAGTGCTACGTGCTAGTGGCGGCGTGCGTCTCTTCTTCAGCGTTCGGCGCTTCGACAATCACCGCGGTCTCCTCCGGCGATGGTTCGAGTTTAATTTCAGGCGTCGGTCGGGGTGGATCTAAATCACTCATCGGTCGCGGCGCGGGCACGTCCCACGCCTCGGCGTCCGGTGGATGTTGGAAATCTGGTCCGAAATTAAACACCAACTTCGCCGGCTCCACATCCGGGGCGGTGAAGAGTGAACCCGCGGGAAAGTACGCGCCGTCGTCGTCGTTCAGACCCACGTACGCCTTGCCTTGAAACGTCCCGTTTCGCGAGAAGGCGACGAAACTCGCGTTAGCGGGTTCGGGGGCGTCGCCGCTTTCTTCCTTCCTGAGGCTTTTCATCTTCATCTCTTCGACGAATATGTAACACCCAATGACATCGCCTTCTTTAAAAGGCTCGCCGTAAGGCGCCAGCGTCGATTCGTGCACCTTCTCCCCACCCACGTCCCTGTACCCGTACCCAAACTTGTCGAATCCGACGGGCGCGTTCGCCTCGCCCTTCTTCGACTTCCACCCCACTCTGGCGTGTCCGCTCTCCCCCAAGTATGCAATCGTAATCTCATAATAAAACGCACCGCATCGAACTCCGTGCGACGCCGCGCACGTGCGATACCCTTTCGAGCTCGTGAACGTCTTACGATCCTCGCTCACCTCGCTCCCCTTCGGTTTCAGTTTCGGATTCAAACACACCGGCCAATACATCGCCGCCTCCCTCCGCTCGCGTTCGATGTTCGCCTTTTCTTCCTCCGTCATTGATATCGCCACCGCCTTCTCCACTCGATCCGCAAGCGTCTCTTTCGTTCGTTTCTTTCGTTCCTCGCCGTCGCGCTCGCGCTTCGGGTGCACCGCCGCCACCACCGCGTCCATCTGCTGTCGCATCTCTTCGAATATCGGGTTCCGTCGCACCTGCGCGCGCGTTCGCGTCGGCGCGTCATCGTCAGTGCGCGTCATCGTCGTCGTCGCGTCGCGCCGCGTCGTCGTCGTCGTCGTCGTCGCGCGCGCACCCTGAGCGCGGCGGGCGGCGGCCCGGGCTTGCGCGGTCGCTGCTTGTTCGGATCGCGCGGCCGCCCGCGCTTGCGTCCGGTGGGAACGTACGGCGCCATCGCGCCCGATCGACGCGCGCGGTCGACGGCGAGGCGGGTCGACGCGCCGCGCGGTGCCGACGCGACGCGCGAACCAATGCCGACGGCAGACCGGCGCGTCCGCGAGCGGACCGGCGCGATCGCGCGTCGATCGATCGCGCCGGTCGACATGCGCGAGGTCGACGACGTCGTCGTGCGATCGTCGTGGATATGGGCGCTCGCGGAGGAGGACGCGCGCGAAGGGGCGGGATTTCGGACGAGAGGGAAACAGACCGTTGAGCGCATTCGCGCGAGAATGACGACGCCGACGCGCGCGGGAGGCGCCGATGGCGGCGCGCGCGGCGACGCGAGTAAGCGCGGTGCCGGTGCGACTCGGAGACCGTTCGGCGCGCACGTGGGGGGGTATTCAGACGCGTCGAGCTCGGACGGCGAGCCGACGCCGAGCGCGACGCGACCGCCGCGAGCGCACGCGCGCGCGGAAACGTCGAGACGCGACGGTGGGGCGTCGCGCGGCGCGACGACGTCGAGCGCAAAGCTTCGGGCGTTGTCCAAGGAGGCGGCTTGCTTTCGAGAGGAGTTGACGAAGGAGAAGCGTCGACGCGAGAGGGCGGAGGGAAAACTTGAGGAGCTCTCGGGAGAGTGCGTCAAGTTAAAGCGCGAGCACGCGGCGTTGAGATATTCGCACGATAAGTTAAAGGAGACGAAAGACGGGGATGATGACGAGCGTAAGCGACAGATTCGGGCTCTGAAGAAGAAGTTGACGAAGACTTTGGAGCGAGAATCAAAGCAAAGGCGCCGGTCAGTATCGACGCTCAAGATGGCGTTGGACGCGCTGCGTTCGTTCGCGCCGACGGCGCCGAGCGGGCGCGCTCTGGGCGGTTCAGCCGTCAGCGCGGTCATCGCCGAGTTGAGCGCACTGACCGAGGCGATCGCGCTGAGAGATAGCTTGGCGATGGAGGAGGACGACAACGCGCCGGCGACGCGCGAAACCATCGCGTCGTCTTGGAGCGTCGCAGAAATAGAGCGAGCAAAGGCGCAAGTGGAGATTTTAGAGCGCGAGCTCGGCGACGCGCACGAAATCATCCGCACCTCCGAGAAGGAGAGGGTCATCTTAGAGCGAGAGTTGGCTTCGGCGCGAAGAGAAATTCACGCGCAGGCCGCGCGTCACGACGACGACATCCGCGTGGCGACGGAAGCCACGTCACGCGCGATAGAGATGGTGCGCGAACAGCGCGAAGACGTCGAACAGCGCGACTCGAGGGCCGATGCACCGTCACCGCGCGTGTCTTCTCCTCCCTCGCCGCTCGCGCGCGACCTTCGCGCAGACATGGACGTCCTCGAGCGCGAACTGGCGCAGCTGCACCATCACATGGCCGAAGCCTTGGCGGAGGTGGAGGACATCGCCTGACGCAACTAGTTATTTATGCACCCCACACCGCTGTAATCGATATCGTCCCATCGCCCGACCAATCCTTCGACGACTCCCTTCTGCGCCGTCTCGCCTCGACGTCACTACGCGCAGCGCGGCGTCCTCGACCGGTCGTCGTCCCACCGATCGTCGTCCCTCGCCGATGTCTCGCCACGTCGCGCGTCGCGCGTTCTCTCTCGCGACGTCCGTCGCGCCCGCGCGCGCCGCGCGCGCCGCGACCGCGCCGTCGACGTCGTTCGCGCGCGCCGTCGCCGCCTTCGCCCCGTCGTCGTCGTCGCCGTCGCCCTCGCCGCCGCTCGCGCGCGCGTTCGCGAGCGGACTCACGATCAACGGCGGCGTCACCCCCGCCGTGGACGCCGTGCCGGAATCCATCGTCCTCGTGCCGCGCGAGGAGGCGCCGGCGATCGACGCCGAGCGCGGCGTCGAGGTGCGCCCTAAAGACGTCTTCGGCGTCGTCGAGGTGCGGTCGCATCAGTTCAAGGTGTCCCCGGACGACTTGATATTCGTGGATAAGATAAAGGACGTCGAGGTGAACGATGTGGTGAGGTTGCCGCGGGTGCTGATGCTGGGGAGCAAGACGCGAACGGTGATCGGGCGGCCGACGGTGCCGGGAGCGGAGGTTCTCGCGTTGGTCGAGGAGCACGTGCGGGACGGGAAGAAGTTTATATTCAAGAAGAAGCGGCGGAAGAATTATCGACGGATGAATGGGTACAGAGCGCAGCTCACGGGATTGAGAGTGTTGGAGGTTAGGGGCATTGAGGAGTAGTGCGTGCGCGCGATAGAAGACGATAGAGACGCGATTTGATTTTAAGATCTTCAGACGGTAGATTAACAACTTTGTCACGCGAACATGCGTCGGATATCGTGCGCGAAATTCGAATCCTTGAATTTCGGCGAGTCGTCCGCGCTGCTCATCGAGAAACGGGACTTGAGCGGCGCCATCGATTCTCGAATCGAATTCGCGTACGGCGTGAAGACGCGCTTCATCACCGTCGTCACGTCGCCGATAGAGTGAATGCCGAGCGTTTTGCACGCCGTTAATGTTAAGCCCAAGGTACCCCAAACGGCCAACGTCCCCCCCCACGCCATGGCGCGTCCCGGCGTCGGATCCGGCATCAACTTGACTCGCTTGCCCGCGACTTCCACGAATGAGTTATCAACCATGTACCTCGCCGCGCGCGATTCCACCCCGTCCAGCGCTTGCTTAGGAACCTCCGACATGAGAGTCGTCGCTTTGTGTACGCTGAATATAGTCGCTCCCTCGACGCCACTCCCCGTCGTGCCCGCTACCCACTTATTCTTCCCGAGCGTCACGCGTCCGCCGAGCAGAAACCCATCCGTGTATCGCAAATTCGTCACCAAGTGGTGCTTCGTCATGAACTCACGATCTATCACGCGTTTCACGTGTTTCGCTTCCTCGACACCGTTCAGCCGTAACGAATGCGCCATGATCTGCGGTAACGCACTCGCGCCGACTGTTCGCTTCGCCGCGCGTTCGCTCGCCGCCGCCATGGCGGCGTCGTACCGTCCCTCCGCCTTCAGCTTGGCCACGTACCTTCGCACCTCGTGCTCTTGTTCCGTCTTGAAGAACTTTTCCTCGTGCGCGCGCCGCACGCCGTCGAGCGCGTTTCCACTCATGGTTCACGCGCGTCGTCCTCGAGCGTTCGAGAAATTGCGAGAAATTTCCACGTCAGCGTCCGGCGGCGAAGAAAACGCGTCGACGACGTCGCGCGTCGGTCGCGCGTCGGTCGCGCTGAGTCGCAGATGGGCTCGAAAGGCCTCGATGGATCGCCGAGAGCGGCGATTGGTGATAGGGTGCGGGAAGTGACGCGCGGCGCGAGAGAAGGCGCTCTATCCTCTGAATCTTGTTAGTCGGCCCAACGCGCGGTTCAGAGCGAGCCACGAGGATAACGCGAGAAGAGCGGCAACGAGACGCGAAAACTGCGCCGGATTTACATCGAATGGATTAAACAAATTACAAAACGCCTCGAGGCGGTCTAGGAAGTGGGAATGGTGAACGATTGCGTGGACGTGTCTTCGTCGCCGACGGTGTATTGCGCGACGAAGCGCGAAGAATCCAACTCGCGAACGATCCAGATGTGCATTTGAAAGGTTTTCACGATGCCTTGGTGTTGTGGATGTACGTCGACGTAGTGGACTTCGTTACCGTCGAAATCAACCCAGTAAAGCGACACCGCGGTGGGACGGGCGTTGTAGAAGATGGCCACTCGCTTTGCCAAACCCGGGACGGACTTCGACGACCCGTCGAACGGCCCGCCGGTGAAGCCCGAAATTGGCGATGACGTAGAGTATGCGTCTGATGCGTCGTCGACGCCCGCGCCATCGGTAACGGCATCTTGTGCATCGCTCGCCGCCGTACTCGCTTGCGCTTTCGCGAATGACGTCGCCGCCGCCTGCGTCAGTTCGCTCAGCCGTTCCCGAAGCCCCCCGGCGTTTTCCTCCATCGCTATCGACAGCGCCCCTTGCACGCCGTTCTTTTTGAAATACTTTACTAAATCGCTCACGTCGTCTAAACGCACGAGCGACACGCGCGATCGCCGAACGGAGGTCGCCTTGAGCGCAGTCGCGGCGTCGTCGCCGTCGGTCGCGCGTTCGTTTGACCCCCCCAGCGCTGCGCACGTCGGCCCCTCCAGAGACGAGCACGCATCGTCGCCATCGTACGCATCTCCCACGTTTCTCACGAGCGCCTAACCGATCGATAAGTAGAGATCGTCAGTCTGTCGCAGTCGGAGTCGTCCCGCGCGTGCGTCTCACGCGTCCCCGACCGCCCGAGTCCCTAAGCGCGCGTCGATCGAGCGTCGGCCTCACCTCTCTCGGGAACGCGACGTGTTTGGCGATCATGTCCGCGAGCGTCAGCCCTCGCAAAGGCGCGGACGATGCTCTGGACGCGAGCGCGACTTCGTCCGTCGTCACGACGAATTCACCACACGCGCGCGTCGACGTCGCGAGCGCGAGCGCGCACGCGAGCGCGCAGCGCGCGAGCGAAATGCGCGCGAACGATGTGCCACGCGGCATCGTTGATCGAACTGAGCCGTCCGCGGAAGCCGAGTTGTGACGTTCAGGCGTCCTCGACGGCGCTTCGCGAGCGGGGACGAGGTTTGGTGTTATTGTGGTTGTTGCTCTGCATAATCTACGCGCTCTTCACGGGTGGCGTGTTTTTTAGCACGCGAATCAGAGATCGCATCTTGGACAGGTCGGTGAGGGAGTCGGGGACGAGATTTTCATCCGACACGTAGTTGGAAACCGCCTCCCAACCGCTGGCGTTCGCGAAGAGCTCTTCCTCCGCCGTTTGGCGCTCGCGGTTCGCCTGCTTGGCGCTCGAGATTTGCTTGGCGCGCTGCGAATCCATGAGTTCCAGCTCGGCCTGGGCTTCCTCTTTGATGCGTTCGATTTCGCGCTTCTCCGCCTCCTCGCGCTCGGCGAGTTGCTTGGCTTGCTCGGCGCGAAACGCCTGCAAGTGCGGCGAGTTGTACATGTTCACCGCCGGTTCCTCCGCCATCACCGATTGCTCAGGCGCCGCAAAATCGGATTCACTCAACGCACTCGCGGACCCGGCGTTAGACATGACCGCTACGGGTTCCATCGGCGCCTCCTCCGGCGCCGGCGCCGCGGGTTCGGCCGGCGCCGCGTGCTCCACCGCCATCTGCCCCACCTCCGCCGTCATCTGTTCCACCGCCGCCGGCTCCGCCGCAAAATCGCCGAAGTCATCCAATCCACCGTCCGCGTGCCCCGAGTCCTCCGCGCCCGCGTTCGTTCCGAAATCTTGCGACGCGCTCAGCGAGCTCACGCTCTGAAACGACGAATTCATCTGCATCTGCGCCTCCTGCGCGCCCGCGTCCTCGTGCACCGATCCATCGTCCATGGTATCGTGCGCTGCGTCTCGAACACACCCCTCGTCGTCGTCGTCAGTCTCCGCGCGCCGTCGCCGATTCGCGCGACCGCGCCGTCCGTCCGTTTTCAGATCGGCCGGCGCCTTCGCGCCACGCGCGTCGCTTCGTCGTCGCGCGTCGCGTTCGCCGCGTCGCGCGCGCGCACCGCTCGCGCTCCCGCCGTCCGCGCCGGCGCTCACGACGGCCTGCGCGAAGTCCGCGGTCGAGTCCTCGCTCATGTTCGCGGTCGAATTCTGACGACCGACGCGACGCGACGCGACATCGCGACGCCGCGCGGCGCCGGCGCGGCCGACATGCCGCCCGCGCGCGACGTCGCGGACGGCGAAGGCGTGCGCCTGTGGCGCACGACGGACGAGCGCAAGCGGTACGACGATTTCGCGACGCTGTACGCGCTCGCGCGCGCGCTCGAGAAGCTCGAGCGGGCGTACGTGCGGTCGAGCGTCGACGCGAAGGCGTACGAGCGCGCGTGCGTGGACCTGACGAGCAAGTTTAAGACGCTGCGGAGCGTGCTGCGCGATTCCGTGCCGGACCTCGATCGATTCTTGGAGACGTACGGGGCGAGGGTGCCGGCGGCGAGACGGAGGCTGGAGGCTGGGGTGCCGGCGACGGCGGAGCACGGAGGCGCGGCGAGAGGCACGGAGGCGGAGGGGAGGGCGGAGGCGCGCGCGGTGGCGGACGCGACGCATTGTTTCATAGGGGTGATGGATACGGTGAAGCTGGACATGCGGGCGAAGGATCAGGTGGCGCCGGCGCTCGGGGACTTGTTGCTGGCGCTGTGCAAGGTGAGTCGGTTGCCGAACGATTTCGAGGGGACGAAGTGCGTGCGGAAGTGGGTTCTGAGACTAGATGAGATGCGCGCGTCGGAGGTTCTCGAGGAGGAGGAAACGAGAGAGTTTTTGTATGAGATTGAAAACGCATACTCGACGTTTTTAGCGAGCCTCGGCGGATAGCGCTCGAGACAAATTTGTAGTTGTAATGTACTCGGTGTCACCCTCAAGCGCCGGCGACGAGCAGACTGGCAGACTATCTATCAGACTAAACGAGCGGAGTGGATTCATCTTTGTCACCGCACGATTGCACTTTGCGCGTTTCGGCCGAACGACGCTTCAAGAGACCGAAGAGGGCGACGATGAGGGTTAATAACACACCGCATCCGACGACTCGAGCGACGCGGTTGCCGTCGATGGATACGACGCCCGAAGCGCTCTGCAGAGAGAATCTAGCGTTGGCGTGGGGACAGTGGGCGAGTTCACCCGGAATCTCGTCGAGGTTGGCGCTGGTGAAGTTCCCGACGAGGTAGGAGGCTGCGTAATGATCCTTGAAACATCCCAGAAAGTGACAGACGCTCGCGCCGCGACTCGTCGCCTCCGCCTTTGACGCGCAAGGACTTCCAATGTGGCACGCGTCGTGCTCGCGGAGAACGCCCGCGTTTGCGTATTTCGGCATGACGTATCGGATAAACGCCCCTTGTTCATACTTACCCCCGCTGTACGCGCACGTCCCGTCGCGACTTTCGTCGTTGCACGTCCAACTTGTGTTGTCCGGGTTCATTCGCCAGTTTTGTCTCGGGTACAGTTGAGCCCACGTGTCCATGATTTCCCGGCCTTTGGTGGAATTATTCACCCCCCAAACCCCGGCGTTAAATTTTGCCACCCAATTCAGCCCCACCGGACACGTCACCGCGGTATGCCCAGCGTAAAAAAACTCCGCGCCGTTGAAGAGCTCGTCCGCCACAGCCGACACGCCCGCCCGCGTCGCGCCGTCGCACCTTCGGACCCCGTCGTCATCGACGCTCTCGCACACGCTCCGCCCGAGATGCAACGTTGCATCCGAATCCAACCAAATCACTCGATCGCACGACCCAGAGCGGAGAAGATCGCGAACGAGAAACACTTTCGCCCAATACGGCGACGCCGACTCCGGCGGCGGCTCCAACCGGTACGAACACGACGGCCCGTCGCCCTCGCACGTCGCTCGATTGTGCGCCATCAGCCGTCCTTCCATCGCATCGAACGCCGGTCGACCGATTCGGGTATCCGACTGCGACACGCACGTCGTCGTCGTCGTCGTCGTCGACGCCGTCTCGTCAACAGCATCGACTTCGCGTTCACGGTGCATCGCGCGCGCGCGCATCGATCGTACTCCTCGTCACGCGTCGTCGTCGCGCGGTGTCGAAGACGATCGACGCCACCCTTGCGCTTTACTCAAACCCGCGTCGTCGTCGTCGGCGGCGGCTCCGGCGTCACGGCCGTCGATCGGCGCAGTTCTGTCGACGAGTTTCGTGTTGGGAGTGGATCCGAGCTTTTACTTTGACGCGAATTCTAATCGAATCCATCGGTAGTTTCATCGATCGATACCGAACGCCCGATCGATGATCCCGGTTTCACGTGTTTTGAACCTGAAATCTTCGGAGGTTTTGAGGAGGAGGAAACGAGAGAGTTTTTGTATGAGATTGCAAACGCATACTCGACGCTTTTAGCGAGCCTCGGCGACGTGCGCGCTCTCGACGGTAGCTATGTGTGTGGTTTTGTAAGTCCTCGGTGGCGTACGCGGTACGTCGGCACAAATTGTTCGAATCA
>Ga0257114_1000503_pt1 | contig 30944 bp, 29 predicted proteins | sample SI112_10mmetaG_FD_190149 | JGI IMG/M metagenome (GOLD analysis project Ga0257114, IMG submission 190149) | Marine microbial communities from Saanich Inlet, British Columbia, Canada - SI112_10m | ecosystem: Environmental > Aquatic > Marine > Inlet | place: Canada: British Columbia | collected...
TTGTCTCGATAAAGATAATTTAAAAGATTTATCAATTAACGCAAGGCATAAAACCTTTGAAAAAAAGTTGTAATCTTATCATGTGGAAAATCAATAAAAAGCATCTATAACATACTAAATGGAATCGTAAAAGTTTATCAACTCAATGAGGAAGGAGAGCAACAGATAATAGGTTTTTTATATCCAGGTGATTTCTTTGGTTCTCATGAAGGAGGTAATTATCAATTTTTTGCAGAAACTATATCCCAGATTAAACTTTGCAAGATTCCGATTGATAAATTTAAAATGCATTTAGATAAAGATCCCAACATTAAAGATAGATTTTATGAAGCTACAATAAATGAACTATCATTGGCTAGGGAACATATAAACATTCTCACTAAAAATTCAGCAGAAGAAAAGGTTCTAGACTTCATTAAAATGATATCTTCTAGGCAAGATAAGATGGGGCAGCCAATTAATCCTGTACACTTGATCATGCCGAGGAATGATATCGCCAACTATCTTGGACTCAGACTTGAAACTGTTAGCCGAGCTTTTACAAAGCTTAAAGCAAAAGAATTGATTTCTTTAAATAGCTTCGAATCGATCATACTAAATTAATCCTCAGCATGACCTCATATGATTTTTTAGGAGTTGTCTTTAAGAATTTAGTTTCTTGGTATCATAATAAATATTTAATATTAAGTGAGGAAGTGTTAAACATGCCAGAAGAATAAAGATATATTTAACAATGATGACATCAAATGAATATTGTCCATATGCTTGAAGAGAGACAAGAACTATTATGGTAAAAAATACCGAAGTTATTATTATTGTTTGCAAATATTTTTTAGTCTCATATTTTTTAGGGACCAAGCTGTCATGATAAATAGAGTAGATGTAATGCCTAATCGAATGATGAAAACAGAAATATAAAATAAACGATAATAAAGGTGGTAAAACAATAAAGTTTAGAATGAGTATCAGATAGACCCATGATCTTTCAATGCCATTCAAATAAAGAGCAACAGATAATAATATAAAATAAAGGTAATACACAAACATGTTAATATCAGAAAAATCAATATCAAGTCCAATTATTTGATTAAATATATAAAAGACATCAGATGAGTGAAATAAAATAGGTAAAGCAATCGGCATAGAGCCTATTACAAATATCTGATAAAAGCTCATATCCTTGTATTCAATATGGTTCAATTCTTCAATACCGAAATGAAAAATAGAAATCATTAGAAAGAATATCAGTGAGGCTATAGGATAATAAATCCAGAACAATAGGTATATTAAAGATAAAGATATATAACCTGCAGTAAAATAATAAACCCAATTTATATGGTTTTTAAATAATCTCTCTGCAACTGAGTAGTCAAAAAAGCCATGAGGTATTCCGATAATAGTTACTGTTATCAATAATAAATAATATTGAAAGTAGTAGGTAAGGATAGAAGGGTTTAAGAGAATAACGCCAATAAAAAATAAGCTCAAGATTATCAACAAGCTCACTTGCAGTCTGTTATATTTTTCTATTAATAAGAGATTTGATTGCATATTTAATAAAGATTATTTTCGGCATGTTTATAATTATTCTAAGGATATCAAATATTGAAGGAATATCTGATAAAAATCTTATTATTGTTTGATCATTATTTAAAGTAAACATTTTAAAGATGATATTCTTAGCTTCTTCAGGCTCATTTCTAATAATTCTAAGTAAAATACCATCCATCTTTCTCAATATTTTAGCTTTAAACGTCAAAAGTGGATTTGTAGAATGTATACCTTGTATTTTTTTAGCGAAGAATTCTGATTGCTTCTGAATATTTAAAAAAGTATATCCGGTAGAGGCTCTAGTAGCACCCGATCTTATACCAATTTTATAAACATTTTTTACATGATCTTGTTCTGGCAGATTAGGTGACATCGGTATTACACCATACTCTGATCTGATAAGTTTATATTGGCCTATTGCATCCTTTATATAAGAGTCTAAATTACTTTTTAATTCTTCAGATGAATGGACTGTAGGTGTGAAAAACGTATATTCAACTAAACAGCTATTATCCTTAAAAGGGAGGACATAATAAAAGCTAAACTCATTATCCTGTGTAAAATCCATCAATTTAGGCATGACTTTATCAATAGGTGGGATAGCATTAATATAATAACCTAGAAATACCTGATACATAGAAGCTCTTATATTATCCGGCCTACTGTCATAAACCTCTTTAGCTTCATATATAATATTATTAGATTTAATCTGGATATATTTAGTACCAGCTACTATCTCATCAACACAAATATCAAAAACTATATCAATATTTTTAGATAAACTAATTTTATCAAACATATGTTTATCAAACTGCCTAGAATCAATTGATCTATAATTATGACTTTCACAATTAAGTTTGATAGGAAATGAGTTATTAATACAGTAAATGTCACTCAATGAATTATATTCAAGTTTAGCAAAAGGGTGCTGATAAATATCCCAATATGACCAAGTCTTTCTTATTCTATTTTCTCGATTTCCTGACTCCAGTATACAAATATTAATATTTGTATCTAAGAGTCTATGGGCAAGACTCAATCCTGAACAGCCTGCTCCGATTATTACTATGTCATATTTTTTCATGAGTAAATGGAAAACCTTTAACAGCCTCGTGTAATTTAGAATTATGTTGAGTCTTTCTTAGAGAGAATGAGTGTATAAATAAAAATTCAAAAAAACATAGCATTAGAATAAGAAACTTTTCAAGTTTTGTTGTATTAATCTTTTTAATTAAATATGCGCTCTTGTTTCTCTTTATTTTTTTTCCAATCGCCTGATATAGCCTTAGTGCGAGAAGTATAGAGAATCTTGATCGTATTGGAACATGTTTAATTCCACAAAGAGCACTCTCATAATATTTTTCAGATAATATCAGTAGTTCATTTATACATTTAAGGACTGTCTCATCTTTTATAGATATATTATCTTCAGGCAACATGTTTTTTGGAATATAAACTCTTCCATTGATTAGATCTTCACTTATATCTCTGCAAATATTTGTCAATTGCATCGCAATACCTAAATCAATTGCGTGATACTTATGCTTAGCATCCTTAACACTAAGAAGTTCGCACATAATTAAGCCAACACAACCAGCTACTCTGTAAGAGTATTGAATTAATTCATGAATATTATTATATCGCTTAAAGTTTCTATCAGAACCAATTCCAATCTTTATTTGCTCTATAACTTTTTCATTAAGATCAAGATGCTCAATCTTTGACTGAAGGTTATCTAAATTATTATCTAGCTTTAGATCTACAATATCATCATATAGCCTACAAAAAGCATAAACTTCTAAAACCTTTTTTTTAACATTATATGGCAAAAATGCAGAAGCTAAATAAAAAGTCTTACTATTTTTTTTGATGAGAGATGTATTTTTAACTAATGCCATAATCTTTTAATATAAGTTTTTCTGTTGCTTTTGCAGTCGATATAACCCCAGGTACACCGGCTCCCGGATGTGTACTTGCGCCGACAAAATATAAGTTATCAAATTCAGGAGCTTTATTAGAATATCTGAAATAAGCAGATTGTCTGAATATTGGTTGTATCCCAAAACCACTACCAACATAAGTATTGAGATCTTCTTCAAAGTATTTTGGTGTAATATAAAAAGAGTCAACCAAATTTTCTCTAAGACCCGGCAAAGCATATTCCTCTAGAATATCAAACACAGTATCCTTAAACGAGTCACCACATTTCTCCCAATCAATATTACTTAAATTATTTGGAACTGGAGCTAATACATAAAAAGAATCTGACTCAAACTGTTGTCCACCACTATCAGTTGCTAGTGGACGATGAAGGTATAAACTTGGATCATCTATCATTATTTTTTTATCAAATATATCTGATAATAACTCTTTGTGCCGCTTATTGAAAATAATTGTGTGGTGTTGAATTTCATCATAAATTTTTTTCGTCGAAAAATATATTACAAATAAACTCATTGAGTGTTTTAGAATAGACGGCTTATTAGAAATTTTTGTTGGTGTTTTACATAGCACTTTTTTATAAAACATGCTTGGATCTGCATTACTAACTACTAGATCAGCATTAAAGCTACCATTATCTGTCTCTACCGTGGTTATTTTATTATTATTTTTAATAATTTTAATTACCTCAGTATTTTTATGACACTCGACCCCAATTTCACCGAGAAGTTTCTCTAAAGAATTTACAATAGATCTAGTACCTCCTTCAGCATAGTAGACGCCCCACTTCCATTCCAAGTACTGAATTAAAAGATAAATTGATGTTGTAGTATAGGGGTTTCCACCAACCAGCAAAGGATGCATGCTGAGAGCCTTTGTAAGATTTTTATTTTTCATAAATTTAGAAACCGACAAATTAACAGATTCATAAAACTTGATCCTTAATAATTCAGGCAGATATGGCATCATACTTCCTAAAGTTTCAAACGGTTTATCTGCAAGCTTAGTGAAAGCTGTTTTAAATATTCTTTTTGAGTGTTTGAGTAAAGCAATATAACCTAAGGCATCTTCATAAGAATATTGTTTCTTTATAGCCCGCAACATAACCAACAAATTATCACCATAATCGAAATGACTCTTATCGGAAAATATAAATCTATAAAATGGACTAACTTTAATTAAATTATAATAATCTTTACTATCTTTTCCATGCATTTGGAATAGTTCATCAATCAGGTATGGGGCAGTAATAACCGTTGGACCAGCATCATACTTAAAACTATTATGAGTGAAAGTTCTTGCTCTCCCTCCAAGGTCACTTTGTTTTTCTAAAATCTTGACATCAAAGTTATTTTTTTTTAAACGACATGCAATTGCGAGCCCACCAAAACCGGAACCAATGACAATTGCTTTTTTCATATTTCAAAGAGATTGTTATAAGGGGCTACAATTAGCCCCTTATAATTTAGATTAATGTTTATTCAGTTTTTGCTGAATCTTGAACAGCAGCAGCCCATATAAATACACCAAAACCAATTTTATTGATAAAATCAGCAAGATTATAGATTAAGTTTAAGCTAGCTGCATCAGCTGCTCCCATTAGATATCCAAATACATACCCTAATGGATAGACCGCCCATCCAACTAATACGATAGTTCGACATGCGTTGAATGCCATTTCTGCACCGGCACTTCCACAGCTAACAACTTTCTGTCCAGCTTCTCCATAAAATATTTCATATAGAATATATCCCCAGCCAGCCATCCCAATGATAAAGCCAAGCATTGCAGATATCATACCTGCTTCACCTAAATAACCGCCAAGTAGCATGACGATAGTTCCTAAGAATAGTCTCCAGAAAACTCCTACACTAACAGTAGTAACTGCTGCCAATATGAAATAGAACTCTATCATTAGAAGAGGAACTGTTAACAGCCAATCAATATATCTAAATACTGTTGGAGTTTGGCCTGTTTCGACCCATACATCTCTCATATAAAAATAGTGTACAGCTGCTATTAAAGTTACAAGTGCTGACACTGTTAGTGATGTTTTCCATTTAGCATTAACTCTATCTCGCTCAACAATAAAAAATACTGTTGATGCTACCATTGCTATAGAAATAATCCAAAATGATACACCTACAAAATCGTCTGATTTTAAATCACCTGCAATTGCTAGTGATGGCATAAGAGCCACAGTAAATACAGGTAAAATGATTGATAATAGTTTGTTCATATAAATTCCTCTTTTATTAACTATGAATATTATTCTATACAAAAAATATAAACGTTCAAAGTGTTTTTAATAAAGATTCTTTTGCATCACCAAATAACATCCTTGTATTACCTTTAAAAAATAATGGGTTTTCAACTCCCGCGTATCCTGTTGACATCCCTCTTTTCAATACAACAGTATGAGAACCCCTCCAGCATTCAATCACTGGCATACCTGCGATAGGACTATTTGGATCCTCAAGAGCTGATGGGTTGACTATATCATTCGCCCCAATCACTATCGATAAATCTATATTTTTAAAACCATCATTGACTTCATCCATCTCATATACAATATCATAAGGAATTTTTGCTTCTGCAAGCAGTACATTCATATGCCCAGGCATTCTTCCAGCAACTGGATGGATTACAAAAATTACTTCAATATTTTTGTTTTTAAGTATATCGATCATTTGATTCACGACAAACTGTGCTTGTGCAACAGCCATTCCATAACCAGGGATAATAGCTATTTTATTTGAAGCAGTAATCATTGATTTAAACTCATCGATATCAATAGCCTGAACTTCACCTTGATCTTCGGTTTTTACAGAAGCTACAGATGAGTCAGTACCGAATCCACCTGCAATAACAGAAATGAAACTTCTATTCATAGCACGGCACATAATATAACTTAAAATAGCTCCACTGCTTCCAACCAAAGCACCTACAACAATCAATAAATCATTACTTAACATAAACCCTGTAACAGATGCAGCCCAACCTGAATAAGAATTTAGCATTGAGACAACAACTGGCATATCAGCTCCACCGATTGATGCAACGAGATGAATTCCAAATAGGAATGAAATAGTTAACATAATTGCCAAAGGATATACCGAAAGATCAATAGTTTCTGCTGAAACAAATTGGTAACCATAAAAAATAATAGCTAGGACCATTATCAAATTCAGATAGTGCTTTCCGGGTAATACAAGTGGGTTGCCAGATACTTTTCCACTAAGTTTTCCGAATGCAACTATAGATCCAGAAAATGTTACCATTCCTATAAAAATTCCTAGGTAAATTTCTATAGAATGAATAGTTTTTTCGACATCTACATACTCATTAATTGGATTAATAAAATTTACAAGACCTACTAATACAGCTGCTAACCCAACAAGACTATGAAGAATAGCAACCAATTCGGGCATCTCAGTCATCTTGACCCTTTTAGATAACAAAAGACCTAATGAACCACCAAGCAATATTACAATTATCATTATACTATAATTTCCCGAAACTTGTGGTCCCAAGATAGTTGCGGTAACGGCGATTAGCATTGCAAATATACCATATTGGTTACCTCGTCTTGACGTTTCTGGGTTACTTAAACCACCGAGGGTAAGGATAAATAAAACCGTTGAAACTACATATAAAGCTCTGACAACTTCCATATTAAATATTTCTAAATTCATTTTTTAAACATTCCTAGTATTCTTTTGGTTACAGCAAAACCTCCAAAAATATTTATACTTGCAATAAATACCGCAAACCCCGAAAGAATTAGCGAAAGAGTGTCTACTGACGATATCTGAGTAAGAGCTCCTATAATTATTATACTACTCACGGCGTTTGTAACAGACATTAGTGGGGTATGCAATGAAGCAGTTACATTCCATATAACCATATAACCAACAAAGCATGCTAAAACAAATACAGTAAAATGATTCATAAATGACTCAGGCGCGAATGCTCCTACCAAAAATAATACAGATATTGCAATTAACGCTGGAATCAATGAATCTTTTTTTTCTATTACTGGGTTAAGGTCTACTGGTTTCTTCTCTTCAACTTTACGTGTCAGAGAAACTTGTATTTTAGGGGGTGGATAAGTAATTATCCCATTTTTAACAACCGTCATTCCTCTGATAACATCATCTTCCATATTAATATCTATGATTCCATCATTATTTGGCGTTAGTTCATCCAAGATATGATATAGATTATTTGCATATAATTCACTAGATTGTGATGCAAGTCTAGATGGCAAGTCTGTATATCCAATAATCTTAATTCCATTATAGTTAGATATTTCATCACGAATACATAATTCACAATTCCCTCCCTGTTGAGAGGCTAAATCAACAATTACTGAACCAGGTTTCATTAAATCAATCATCTCTTTTGTAATAAGTTTAGGTGCTTCTTTACCAGGAATAAGTGCGGTAGTAATTATAATATCTACATCTTTACATTGTTCTTTAAAAAGGGACATTTCAGCATCAATAAACTCTTTGCTCATAACTTTTGCATATCCATCTGTGCTCGAACCATCCTCATTAAGACTTACCGTCAAGAATTGTGCCCCAAGACTTTCAACCTGTTCTTTGACTTCTGGCCTTGTATCAAAAGCTCTAACGATCGCACCAAGGCTTGATGCAGTTCCAATTGCTGATAAGCCTGCAACACCAGCGCCAATAATCAATACTTTTGCTGGAGGTATTTTACCTGCAGCAGTTATCTGCCCCCCAAAAAACCTCCCGAAAATATGCGCAGCCTCTATAACAGCTCTTGATCCTGCAACATTAGCCATCGATGAAAGAGCATCCATCTTTTGAGCACGGGATATTCTCGGCACCGAGTCCATTGATAAAATATTGATATTATCTTTAGCACATTTTTTAAGTAGATCTGAATGTGTGGCAGGACTAAAGAATGATATTAGAGTTTGATTTTTAGAGAGTTTGGCTGCTTCATCTTCATTTGGTTTATTAATTTTAAGTATGACATCGCAAGACCAGATACTACTAATGTCAGAAATTATTGCTCCTGCTTCGACATATTCAGAATCAGAAAAATTAGCATCCAACCCGAGCTCCTTCTCTACAAAGATATTATAGCCAAGTTTACGAATTTTAGTGATTACACTTGGAGTTATTGCTACTCTTCTTTCTTGGTGAGCAGATTCCTTTAAAATACCGATATCCATATATTTTTATTAAAACATACATAAAATTATTTTTATACTATAAACTCACAATCTAATTCAATCTTGTTATAATAAATTAAACATATTAGAGGGAAAAAATGACTCAAATAAACCATGAAGAATTAATTGGGCAATGGCATAGAGACCGAAACCTAATTGATGGAAGTACTGATAAAGATCAATATATGAAACTTATTCAAGAAGCAGGCGAGTTATCTGATAGCTTGTGCAAAGGTAAAGATATTCGTGACGATATTGGAGATATGATGGTAGTATTAATTAATATTATGGTTAGGAATAATTTAACAATGAAAGAATGTCTATCTGTTGCTTATGATGATATCAAAGATCGGAAAGGTAAAATGATTGATGGCATTTTTGTAAAAGAAGGTGATGAATAAAATACTTCCCATAATATTAATTACTATTTTTTCAGGATGCAGTAATCATGATGTTAAATTTGAAAAATGCGCAGATTCAATGTTTATACTTACAAATGAATTAATGAAAAAAAGATTACCTGCTGAAGCCAAACCTACGAAAGCAATAGAAGAATTTAATTCAAATTCATATAGTAAAAAGAAAGAATATAATTTTTATAAAGCTCTTATTAAAATATGTGAGCTAAAACATTCAGAAAATCCGGAAAAGTTTTATCTTGACTATAAATAAAGCTAGAGAAATTATAGACATTTAGGCATACTGACCAGCAACGAACCCCGATGACCATGCCCATTGAAAATTATAACCACCTAAATGACCGGTAACGTCCAACACCTCTCCAATAAAAAATAAACCAGGGTTTTTTAACGACATCATTGTCTTTGAAGAAATCTCATCCGTATCTATTCCACCAAGAGTGACCTCAGCTGTTCTATAACCTTCGGTACCAGTTGGTTTAATCATCCATGAATGTATAGCATCACTCAGTTTTATGAGATTTTTATTAGACAACTCAGAAATATTCCCATTAATATTGTTTTCACTACAAATCATGTGAGCTAATCTCTTAGGAAGGATTTCTGCAATAATAGTGTTTATATCTTGCTTAGGATTTGATTCTTTTCTATCTTCTAAAAGATTAAAGATATTTAAATGTGGTGAAAGATTGATATTAATATAGTTTCCTAGTTTCCAATAAGAAGATATTTGTAGAATAGATGGGCCACTCAATCCTCTATGAGTAAATAACATCCCTTCTTCGAAAAGAGTTTTATTAAAAGAGACAATTGCTCCTAGAGATAATCCGCTAAGTTCTCTGCACATTATTAGTATTTTCTCATTAAAAGTAAGGGGCACTAAAGCTGGAAATGTTTCCACTATGTTTAAATCAAATTTCCTAGCTATTTCATATCCGAATTTACTAGCTCCGATTTTAGGGATAGAAAGACCTCCTGTTGCAATAACTAATGAATTGCAAAGATATTTTTCTGAGTTAACATTTATAAGATATTGATCATCTTGCTTATCAATATTTTCAACAACTACTCCTCTCCATAAAGTCACATTCGCCATTTCACATTCTGAAAGCAGCATATCTATAATTTGTTGTGCACTTCCATCACAAAAAAGTTGTCCTAATTTTTTCTCATGGAATTCAATCTTATGTTTTTTAATTAAATCTGTGAAATCATTTTGAGTGTATTGGCTTAAAGCAGATATTGCAAAATTAGGGTTTTTAGAAATAAATTTACTCGGATGAGTATTCGTATTGGTAAAATTACATCTTCCTCCACCTGATATACGAATCTTCTCGCCTATTTTTCTTGAATGATCAACTAGAAGTACTTTTCTTCCTCTTTTGCCAGCCTCAATAGCACTCATCATACCAGCTGCGCCAGCTCCAATTATTATAACGTCATATTTATTTATTAATTTCATTCTCTAGATAACTACTCATTTTTACTCATATCTAAATGATTTAGATAAATATCTTCAGACCAATATGTTTTAATATAAGCTAAAATAGAATCAATGTCGTTATCACTCAACTTATCACCAAAACCTAGCATTTTACCTTGGTAATTTTTAATTAAATTGTTAAATCCATATTTGATAATATTATGCAAAAGTTCGTCAGAATGATGAAATGTGTGTGCTGTTCCATTAAGTGGTGGTGGCACAGTATGACCATCTGAGTCAGTAGATCTCCAATTTTTTGTCCCACTTAAATCTTTTTTATGACAGCTTGCACAGTTCTGATCATACAATACCTTTCCTTGTTGAACTTGTTCTATAGAATCTCTTAGAATAGGAAATTGTCTATCTGCATAACTATATTCAACTAAGGAGAAGCTAAAAACAAAAAACAAAATAAATATATTTGCAATATGATGCACAATGAATTTGTATTCATTCATCTTTCTCATAATTCTTCTATTGGCTCCTAGCATATGTAAGTATTGAATCTATATCTAGTAGCTGTTCCGGAGTTAAAGGGGTATCCCAAACCATGTCAATCATGTTGCGCGCAGTTTTTCCATGATTCTCTAAACGTTTATAGATTTCTGTAGACTTCATATGATTGTCTTTTGCATACTGCTCAATAGCTTGGTTTAATGCTTCTCCCTGTAATACTAAATTAAAAATATCTAGGCAAGTCATAGCGCTTTGATATCCCTTATTACTAAATGTCTTGGATGATTTTACTGAGTGTGTAATAGTCCCGTCTTTAATTAATAGACCAACATACTTCGCACACCTTTCTGGGACTTTTATATTATTTTCGAGGAACCAACCAACTAATTTAAGCAGTATTTCTAAGTTTGATTTTTGATCGCTAACTGATTCACTACTTTCAATACTATCGATTACAGAATGAAGTATGTCCGTATATCCTTTTGCTAATAGTTTAAATGAATTATCTTTATCTGACAATGAAATACCCATGATGTCGGTTATATAATCTTTTAATCAATTACCCATTATACCTAGTCAGCCATTTGAGAACAATGCTCTGTAAATATAATTATCTTTATTGTCTAAAACTAAAATGTCCTATATAGTTCTATCATGAGCTTTTAGGCATGGAGCTCTATTCAATCAAATATCACTAACTTATGAAAGCAGTGACTTTAAGAGAGTAAATAAAATGGGTTTAGTTGAATTATTAATAATTATTTTACTATCAATATTTCAATCCGTGTTTGGTATAGGTCTATTATTGATTGGAACACCAACATTTCTTTTACTAGGTTATAACTTTTTTGATGTTCTTAATATCTTAATTCCATTCTCAATAACAATTAGTCTCCTACAAATTATTTATAGTAAAGAAACTAACCTAGGTTTTAGCAAGAAGATGATAATATATTGTATACCTGCTTTAATCTTAGCGTTATATATACTTATTAAGAATGAGAATAATATCAATATTATTTTATTAACATCATTGACAATAGTATTTTTCTCATTGGTCAATTTATCCAAATTCAAGGATGTAGTTTTCAACAGAGACAGTGATAGGAAAATAAATATAAGCTTAATTCTCCTTGGAATAATACATGGCTTTACAAATCTAGGTGGCAGTTTACTTACATTAATAAGTGCAAATATAAGTAATAATAAAGATCTAATGAGATATAATATTGCAAGTGGATATTTAATACTCGGCATAGTCCAATTATTATTTATAAATACTTTCTATAATACATTGGTTCCGAGTAATCTATATTATTTATATATTCCTATTATCAGCTTTTTCTTAGCGCAATATTTTTACAAAAGAATCAATAGTCAAATGTTCTCAAGAGTATTGAACATAATAGTACTTATTTATGGGAGCTATATATTTATCAATAATTTATAAAATATTATTTCAATATTCAAGAAATGTTTTAATAGCAGGATTAAATATAAAATCTTCATTTCTTAGAGGTTTCCTTAAAAATAAGCCGTCTAATGAAACCACTCTGCTAAGAGCAACATATGTTTGCCCATGCGCAAAAGCGCCATAATCCATATCAATCATAACATTATCAAATGTTTGTCCTTGGCATTTATGAATAGTTGCTGCCCATGCTAACTTTATTGGATATTGGGTAAAAGTAGCGCTAACTGATGAGCTTACTTTTTTCTCAGATATTGTATACTCAAATCTTTCCCATTTTTCAGGTTCCAACAAAAAAACTTCATCCTTAACTTTAATGTGTATCTCGTTTTTTGAGAGCTTTTCAATTGTAGCCAGTGTACCATTGACCCAATTTTTTCCATTCTTAACAAGCATTACTTGTGCACCAACTTTAATTTTAAGCTTCTCGTCAACAGGAGTCCCCGTATATCTTCCATCGATTTCCGCATGATAAGTAAATTCTCTAGAAGATATATTTTTTAAATTAGATGCATTGATACTATTAACTTTATAGTTATTGGTTGATAATGTTAAAACTTCTTCAGGAACAACAAAATCATGATTTACTAAGCGGCGATTAAAAACCATGAGATCATCATCATCAAGTATAGCCTTTCTAGCTCTATCCAATAGTGATATAAGTTTGGTGTCAGATTGCCTAAAGACTTGAGATAACTCAAACTTAATTAAATCAATTTTTTTTATAACATTGGAGTTAAAGAAAAAATATCCATCGGGGTATAATGTATTCATAACATCTACCTCATCATTAGTAATCACAGGTGGCAGCTGATATAGATCTCCAACAAAAATCATTTGAATTCCACCAAAAGGATTTCTATTTTCTCTAGTAAGCTGTAAAGTTAAATCAATTGCATCGATGATATCTGGTCTTAACATAGATACTTCATCGATAAGAATAGTATCAATTTGTTTCACTAGTCTTTTATTATAATGCTTTTTAATTACATCAGGAGTAATTACATGGAATGGAAAATTAAAGAAAGAATGTATTGTTTTTGCATTAATGTTTAATGCGGCAATAGCTGTAGGCGCTAATACTATTAAATTCTTATTAGTTTTCTTTTTAATATAATTAATTAAAGATGACTTTCCTGTTCCTGCTTTACCGGTAATGAATATGTTTTTGCTAGAGTTTTCAAAAAGTGAAATAATTTCATTGAAATCATCATTCAAGATAAATTTATCTTTCATCTTAGTGAAGAAGAATCTGTAATATCTTTGCAAACTCAAAAATAACGAGAAAGATTCCTATTAGGACGCAAAAGAATATGACAACTATTAAGGGTGGTATAAGCTGGGGCTTATTTGCTGCTAAAAATTTTATCAAGAGCTTCTCTATTATTTTTTGCAATGAATAAATAATATTCCCAAAAACAATTGCAGAAAATAATGGGCCAAGTATGAAAAAGACAAATGGCTTCCAAGAATAAACATCTGAAAAACCAACATCTGACGAATAAATATATAAGCTCGACCCAAACCAAAATAGAATGGCAATTATTTTAGCATTCTTTTTTACCTTGCTTTCTTGTAGTTGCTGTTGGGCTTCAATTCTTTTATTTTTGACTTTACTCATACCTTAACCCTAGATGCATACTCACTATTTGCAGTATCGATCCTAATCAATTCACCTTCTTTGATGAAGATAGGGACCATGAGAATTTCACCGTTATCCATTACAGCTTCTTTGAGTGTTGATGATACAGTGTCACCTTTGATTGCATCTATCGTAGACTTTACAGTTAAATTGACAAATTTGGGGGGATCAACCTGAATAACATTATCATTCCAAATGATTACATCACATTCGTCACCATCAACCAACCATTTAATATTATTGCTTAATATAGACTCATTTACTTCTGATTGTTCATAAGTAGTTAAATTCATAAAAATATATATATCATTCTCTTTATAAAGAAACTGCATTTTAGTATTTATGACATCTGCTTCATGTATTGTTTCACCAATTTTAATGGTTTTTTCAAGCACCTTGTTATTTAAAAGATTACGAATCCTAACTTTTGTGAAAGCTTGTCCTTTACCAGGATTAACGAAACTATTTTCAAGTATTAAATACGGCTCATTATCAATTAGAACTTTATTTCCATTTCTTAAAAGTGATGAATTATCGGCCATTAACTTGCTTGTTGTCTAGAGTAAGTACTAATGTTAGCTTGCTGTAATCTCTCAATTCTTTCTGATAAAGGTGGGTGAGAAGAAAAATATTTTTGAGCAAAAGATTTGTGTCCTTTATTGGATATGCCAAATGCTAACATTTGATCAGGAAGTTTAGCTGATGACATTTTGGCCAGTACTCGTAAAGAAGAAATCATAGCTTCTTTTGATGTTAATTCTGCGCCGCCTTGATCAGCACGATATTCTCGTTGTCTTGAATACCACATTACTATTGTAGAAGCGAGTATGCCGAGTACTACTTGAGCAAAAATTACTGTAAAGAAATAGCCGATACCATACCCTCTTTCATTTTTAAGTATCACTCTATCAACAAAGTGTCCAATTACCCTGGAAAAGAATATTACAAATGCATTTACAATTCCTTGAATCAAGGAGAGTGTAACCATATCACCATTGGCAACATGACTCATCTCATGTCCAATTACTGCTTCAATTTCATTTCTATTCATATTACTGATGAGACCGGAACTTATCGCGATCAATGAGCTATTTTTAGATGAGCCGGTAGCAAAAGCATTTGGTCCAACAGATTGGAAAATACCAATTTCTGGAACCTTAATGTTAAGAATGTTTGCTTGTCTCTTTACAACTGCTAAGTACCATTTTTCAAAGTCATTCGATGGACTGGTAATAACTTGTACTCCAGCCATTTTTTTAGCCATCCACTTAGACATGTAAAGAGAGATAAATGATCCTCCCATACCAAATACAAGTGAGAACAACATGAGTGAATCATAATCAAGATCAACCCCATTGCTCTGTAAAATACCAGTAAAACCAGTAAGGGATAGAAATATAGATAGCACTATCAATATTGCAATGTTTGTAGCTATAAAAAATATAATTCTTTTCATGATTCTCCTCTATTCAATATTATAGGTTGTTTTAACTTTTTCAAGTAAAAACTTTTTATCAATTTTCTTTCCTCTTCTGTTTCTTTCCATCATAAAAGCTTTAAGACTATCAAAATCCATTATTCTTTTTCTATTGGAACTATAAGAAAAACTTAAAGACTGTCCTTTTTTCAAAACTGCAGAAAAGACAATATTTTCATTACTAGATTTAGGGATATTAATTAATTTAACCCCTCTTCCTTTGGGCAAGATTGGTATATTTTTTATTTTACTAATGAGCATATATCCTAAATTAGTTATTATTAGATAAAATAAATCAGTATCAAGGTCAACAGTCACAGATCTGATAGCTAATGAATCTTTTGTACGCAACAGTGTTTTGCCTTTTCTGTTTTTAACAGCCAAGTCATCCTGTAGACAAATAAATCCATAACCACGATCAGATAAAGTAAGAATAGATAGGTTTTTAGTAAAAAGATGCATACCAACTATCGATATTCCATCTTGGATCTGAAAATATTTACTCAGAGGCTCCCCTTGTCCACGAGATACAGAAATCTTTGTAGAATCGAGATTATAAATAAAACCTAATTGATCTAAAAATACTAAAGGCTTGTCGAGGTAGCCTTCCTCGTGTGAGAGGTATTCGTCTCCAGTCTTAAAACCTGAATGGTTAATGTCAACATCATGTCCTTTTGAAAACTTAATCCAACCATTTTTAGATAAAATTGCTGTTACTGGATCAGTATTAATAATAGCCTGTACTTCAATTGCTTTGGATGGGTTAACGTTTGTAATTCTTGTTTGCCTTTCTCGAGAAAAAGACTCTAAAACCTCCTTGAGTTCATCTTTTAGATACTTATTAAGCTTAGTTTTAGATTTTAAAATAGCAGTGAGCTGTTTTTCATTTTGATTTAGTACTTTTAACTCCTCAATTATATTTGTTTCTTGAAGCTTAGCTAAACTCCTGATCTTAATATTAATAATTGCCTCATACTGTGCTTCTGTAAACTTGAATGTCTTGATAAGTATTTTTTTTGGATGATCTTCAGTTCTTATTATTTGAATAATTCTATCTAAATTATTGTATACGATTATATAGGCTTCTAGAATATGTATACGTTTTTGTATTTTATCCAATTCCCAAGAAAGTTTATTGGTAATAGTAATTAATCTATACTTTATCCATTCAGATAAAATCATATGTAAATTTTTTACTTGTGGTTTTCCATCTAAACCAATCATGTTGAGATTAACTCTGAGGCTTTTCTCTAAATCTGTTGTAAAGAAAAAATGAGACATAATTCCATCAATATCATGACTTCTACCTTTAGTTTTAAGTATAATTCTTACAGGATTCTCTTGATCGGATGCATCTATGACACTATCAATAAATGTAGACTTCTTGAGAAATATCTGTTCCTGAATTTGTTCAATAATTTTATTTGTATTCGCTTGATATGGGATAGAATTTATAATTATTTCCTTTCCCCGGGTCTCATAAGTTGCTCTAATTTTAATGTTGCCAGTTCCATGTAGATATATGCTATCCAGTTCAGACTCATTTAATACTATCTCTCCTTTTGTTGGAAAATCTGGGCCGGTGATAATTTTTCTTAAGTCATCAATTGACAGCTTTGAGTTATCTAATAGCGCAATAACTGCCTGTATTATTTCTGCAAGATTATGAGATGGAATATCAGTGGACATACCAACTGCAATACCTGAACTACCATTTATTAAAATATTTGGTACTTTTGATGGTAATGTTTTTGGCTCATTAAGCGTTCCATCGAAATTAGGTGTCCATTTAACAGTTCCCATATTTATTTCATCTAAAAATAGTTGTGAGAATTTTGTAAGTCTTGATTCAGTATATCTCATTGCTGCAAAAGATTTTGGATCGTCTTGAGTACCCCAATTCCCCTGCCCTTCAATAAAAGGATGATTATAAGAAAAATCTTGCGCCAGCATAACCATCGCTTCATAACAAGCAGTGTCACCGTGAGGATGGAATTTGCCTAATACATCACCTATCGTTCTTGCTGATTTTTTAAACTTAGAGGTATGATTCAAGGATAGCTCATTCATTGCATAGAGGATCCTTCTCTGCACAGGTTTTAATCCATCAGATATATGAGGAAGCGCCCTATCTAATATTACATACATAGAGTAATTTAAATATGCTTCTTCAGAAAAATCTTTTATAGGTAATCGTTCTAGTGATTTATCTGACTCTTTAATAATTTTTTCTAAATCTATATCCATAATTTAATCTATTTGTGCAAGATCTCCTTTCTTTTCTAACCATACTTTTCTATCTGAAGCTTTTTTCTTAGATAACAACATATCCATTAATGATTTATCTTTGTTACCTGAAGATAAAGTTAACTCAACAAGTTTTCTTGTCTTTTTGGATAACGTTGTATCTCTTAATTGACTAGGATTCATTTCCCCTAGCCCCTTAAATCTTGTGATTGATACTGATGAACTATCTTCATCGATTTTAAGTCTTTTCAAAAGAGATTTCTTTTCAGCTTCATCCACCACATAATATGTCTCTTTTTTATAATCAATTCTGAAAAGTGGTGGCTTAGATATGTATATATGTCCAGCTGCCACTAAGGGATAAAAATGTTTATAAAATAATGCTGCCAATAATGTTGCTATGTGTAATCCATCAGAATCAGCATCTGCTAAAACACATATTTTTCCATAACGTAACTGAGATATATCATCTGAGCCAGGTATTACACCAATAGATGTACTAATGTCTTTTACCTCTTTAGATTCCAATATTTTTGTGGACGATAACTCCCATGTATTTAATATCTTGCCTCTTAGTGGTAATATAGCTTGATGTGATCTGTCTCTTGCTTGCTTTGCAGATCCTCCTGCAGAATCACCTTCAACTAAAAAAAGTTCCGTTACCTTAATATCTTTCAGCGTACAATCAGAAAGACGACTTGGGAGCAAGACAGAGCGTGTGTTTATTTTTTTCGAATCTCCATTAGATGATAATATTCGTGACTGAGCATTTTTAATTGCTAACTCAACCAATGTTTCACCTGCTTCCGAGTGTTTGTTTAACCATAATTCAAATTTATCTTTCAACTGTGATGTCAAAGATTTAAGAAGATGATTTGACTGTAGTTTTCCTTTAGTCTGCCCTGAAAATTGCGGATTACTCATCTTAAATGATAAAACAAATGATACATTCTTCCATATATCCTCAGGTGTCAATTTTATATTTCTAGGCAAAAGATTCCTACGATCACAGAACTCTCTCATGGCGTCAACTACTCCTGTTCTAAATGCATTTACATGAGTCCCCCCATACATTGTTGGTATAAGATTCACATAACTTTCTTGAAGAGGATCTGTTGATTCTGGCAACCATAGTGCGGACCATTCCAGTACATAGGTATCTCCTTCAATAAATCCATGATATGTTCCACTTGGTAAATACTCTGTACTTGAATCATTCGCCCCAATAAGATAATCACTAAGATTTCCGTTATGAAAGAATTCATTAGTTCCTGTTCCATACTTATCATCAATCAATTTTAATTTCAGTTTCGATTGAAGTATAGATTTAGCTTTAATTAAATGAGTCAACTCTCTTATATTTAGATCTAAACTATCAAAATACTCAGGGTTAGCTTTAAAAGTAATAGAAGTCCCTTGTTTCTTGGGAGATGTCTTCTTTGATGGCTTAAGCTTATTTGAAAGATTTCCATTCTTGAAGGACATAGAATATTCTTTTGGATCACCTAATCTACATATCTGTAAAACTAAAGATTCAGACAATGCATTAACTACAGAAACCCCAACCCCATGTAATCCGCCTGAAAACTTATAATTTTTTTCTGAGAATTTTGCTCCAGAATGCAAGTTAGTCATTATGACCTCAACACCAGACACTTTATGTTTGGGGTGAAGATCAACTGGCATGCCTCTTCCATTATCTTCCACTGTGATTGAGTAATCTTTATGCAAATGAATAAGAATCTCATCACAATGACTAGATATAGCCTCATCTACACTATTATCAATTAGTTCTTGAACTAAATGATTAGGGTTAGTTGTGTCAGTATACATTCCAGGTCTTTTCTGAACTGGCTCTATACCTTTAAGGACTTCGATATCTGATGATGTATATTTTTTTTTCACTATGATGATGTATAATTAAAAACATATTACTATATATATCTGAGAATATAAATGAATTATGTATTTTATGACTTTGAAACCACTGGATTAGATACAAAGTTCAGTCAACCTATACAAATAGCAGCAGTAGTTCTTGATGAGGATTTTAATCGTATAGAGGGTCATGAACCTATTGATGAGAAATGTAAACTTAAAGATGGGATAATTCCACACCCCAATGCTATGCTTGTCCACAAAGTGCCGATAGATGTTTTAAAAAATGGGCAATCATTCTATGACATGATGGATTATGTTCATAAAATGTTTACGTCTTGGGGTCCAGCTACTTTTATAGGGTATAACAGCATGAGGTTTGATGAAGAAGTTCTCAGAAGTAGTTTTTTTCAATCACTACATGACCCTTATCTCACCAATACAAATAAGAATTCTAGGACAGATTTATTTAAGATAGTTTTAGGCCTTGAAGCTTTAAAAAAAGACATCTTAAAGATCCCTATTGTTGAAAAAACAGGTAAGCCTTCATTTAAGCTAGAGCTAATTGCAAAAGAAAATGGGATTATTCATGAAAAAGCTCATGACGCATTAAGTGATGTATATGCAACTATAGAAGTCGCAAGAATAATCAAAGATAAAGCTCCAGATTACTGGAATGAGTGTATGAAAATTCTTAGTCCAAGAGATTTAATGGAATATATCAGCAATAATGATTATTTTTATGCTGCTCCTGAACATGGAGCGGCAAATGCAACATATAAACCTATATCGTTTTTAACAAATAATCCTAATAATAATAAAGAGTTAGCATTTTTTGACTTAAGCAATGATCCTAAAAATTATTATGAAGCAGGTGTATCAAAAATTACTTCTATGATAGAAGCAAAACAAAAAGTTATCAGATTATATCAAGCTAATAAGTCTCCAATTATTTTAAGCTCGGACTTTATAAAATCATCAGGCATATTTAAAGATAATGAGATTAATACATTCAAAAATAGAGCTAAGGAGCTATGCGGTCATGAGGATTTTATTGAAAAAATTAATTTTGCTATGGTTGAACGTTATGATGATTTTCAGATTACGAGAGAACCCTCCGAATTTCTAGAAGCACAAATATATAATGGTGGCTTTTATAGCTCACAGGACAAAGAAAGAATTATTTTATTTAAAGATTGCAATGACCCTATAGAAAAATATGCAATAACGAAAGGCTTTCAAGACCGTAGATTAAGAGAAATTAGCTATAGAGTGTTATTTTCCGAGTCACCTAGCGTTTTCACTGATCAAGAATTAATTGATAGGAGAAGATTCATAGCAGACAAAGTATTTTGTACAGAAGAAAAAGTAAAATGGTGTACTCTTGAAAGAGCTAAAAATGAAATGCAGTCGATTAAAGAAAAAGATAATGGCGGAGAACAATCATCTTACATTAAACAGATTGAAAATTATTTACAGGCAGAAGAAGAAAGATATCAATCCTACTTATCTGGAGATATTACCAGTTAGTATACTCATAATCTTATCCGTAGTAACGTATCCAGGAATTACTAGTCCATTCTCCATAAAGATCATAGGTGTTCCATTAACCTTTAGATCCCTAGCTATAGAATAGTTATCAGAGATAGGATTTTGACACGATTGATTTTTAACAAAGTCATTATCAAAGGCTCTGTTTAGGGCATCTTTTTGATCTTTCGAGCACCATATAGAGACCATATCTGCATAAGCATCATCATCATTTCCATTTCTCGAAAATAATACATAACGTACTTCAACATCATTCATTAATAAATTATCGACTTCATTATGTAGTTTTTGACAATATGGACAAGATGTATCAGTAAAAATAGTTAAAATATATTTGGTGCTATCTGGCTTATACGTAATAACATTTTTATCATTGATTTTAGATAAATATTTTATCCTTTCTCTCTTCATTTTATTCTCTGTAAGGTTACTGCCAGTTTCAAAATCAATGACACTTCCTACAATCAGATGCTTAAAATCAGAAGTAAGATAATATAACTGATCTTGTATTGCGATTTCAAAAAATGAATTATTTACTTTCTCAATAGAATCAATCTTTATATTTGGGTATTTTTCTTCCATAGCTTTTTGAGCATCTACCTTACTATTATTAGTCTGTGAACATGAAATTATCGTTGTCATTATAAATATAATTAAAAATATTTTATGCATATTATTTATCCTCTCGGGTGATATTTTGTATGGAATTTAATTAATCTTTCTTTTGCTACATGAGTGTATATCTGAGTAGTTGATAAACTTGAATGTCCTAACAACATCTGCACAGATCTTAAATCAGCGCCGTGATTAAGAAGATGAGTGGCAAAAGCATGTCTCAATGAATGGGGAGAAATAACTTTATTTTCTAAAGATTTTGTAGAATATTCCACGATCAAACTCCAGCAGACTTTTCTAGATATCTGTCTACCCTTGTTACTTAAAAAGACAAAAAGGTTGTCATCATTTATTACTAACTGACTTCTTGTTAAATCAATATAACTTTTTAACCATACGAGTGCTATTTCTCCAACAGGAATAATTCTTTCTTTCCCCCCTTTTCCCATGACCTTTATTATGCCTCGAGTGATATCAACTTGGTTTAGTTTTAAATTTGTCAGCTCCGATATCCTGAGGCCTGTAGCATATAGTAGCTCTAAAATTGTTTTATCTCTTTTCCCCTGAACTGTTTTACAATTAGGTGCATTTAAAATTTTTTCAACATCTTGTTCGCTTATATTCACTGGAAGTTTCCTACCTACTTTTGGCGACTCAATTAGCTCACTTGGATTTAATTTAATAGTATTTGTATGTACTAACCAATTAAAAAAGCCTTTTATAGACGATAGTATCCTATTAATAGATGACGCTAGGATTCCTTGGTCTATCTTTTCAGCCAAATATAAATTTAGATCAATCTCACTACATGACTGGATATCTATCTCTTTGTTAGCAAGCCATTTCTCTAGCTGCTTAAGATCTGAAGAGTACGAGCTTATGGTATTTTTAGAAAGCCCCTTCTCAACCCATATAGAGTCACAATAATTATCAATAATATTGTTATTTAAAGAATTCTGCATATACTGTATTCATAAGATTATTAATTATTGTACTATGATTTAAAAATAATAGTAATGAAACCCATGAATAAGAATACTAAAAATAGCTGTATCAATGACTTTGATCCCTCGGCACTTGATGAAGTTACCGCTGTCAAACAAATACTCAAATCAATAGCAAAAATAAAAGAAAGTGAGACTATTAATATAATGGATTCTCTAGGAAGGGTTTCATCAAAAAATATTAAATCATCGATCGATATACCATCTTTTAGGAATTCTGCGATGGATGGGTATGCTGTTAATATCAAAAATTTAGAAAAAAATGAATATACCCTTGTAGAACAGGGTATATCTTTGGCTGGACAACCTTATATCAAGAAACTAAAAAATCAAGGAACTGTAAGAGTTATGACTGGTGCTGTAATTCCAGATAATAGTGATGCTGTAATAATGAAGGAAATGACGGATCTAAAAGATAATATGATTTCCTTTCCAAAACTTATGCAAAAAAATCAGAACATAAGAAATATTGGAGAAGATATAAAAAAGGGTGCCACAGTTATAAAAAAAGGACGACAAATAAATTATGTAGATTTAGGTATACTGTCATCGCTAGGGATAGCTAAGATAGATGTTGTTAGAAAACCAGTTGTAAGTTTTTTTTCTACAGGTGATGAGTTAGTTTCCATAAATAAAAAATTAAAAAAAGGTCAGATCTATGATAGCAATAGATATTTACTATTCGGGCTACTTAACGAACTGCCCGTCCAAATTAAAGATATGGGAGTAGTGAAAGATGATGAAAGAATACTGGTCAAGAAATTACAAGAATGTTCAAAAATATCAGATATTGTTATTACAACAGGCGGAGTATCTGTAGGAGATGCTGATTACATAAAAAGTGCTTTAAAAGTAGTTGGTAAAGTTAATTTTTGGAAAATAGCTATAAAACCAGGAAGGCCTCTAGCATATGGAAAAATAAATAATGCTTCTTTTTTTGGTTTACCGGGGAATCCTGTATCAGCAGCAGTAACATTTCAGATATTTATAATCCCCGCAATTAGAAGAATGTTGCAAATGACAACATCCTCAAAGCTAACATTAAATGCTATAGTTAAGTCTAATCTATCTAAAAAGAAAGGTAGGGTTGAATACAAAAGAGGATTACTAGAACAAAAAGATGGAGTTTATATCGTAAATACAACAGGACTACAAGGCTCTAATATTTTATCGTCATTATCAAAAGCTAACTGCTACATAAGATTGTCATCAGAAACTAATAATATAAACAAAGGTGATATTGTTGAAGTTATACCGTTTAATATAAATTTATAGTTATGGATAATAAAGATTACAGAAATATTGGTTTTATGAAAAATATAATAATATGTATATATGACTTATTATTGTTGTTCTCAACATTATTTTTTTTTACACTACCATTGATGATATTTTCAAATGGCGAAGGGATTGGAGCTAATATTTTTTATCAATTATATCTACTAGTCATTATAATAACCTACTATTTGTGGTTTTGGATTAAGCATAATCAAACATTAGGTATGAAAAGCTGGAAAACATACATAATAAATACAGATAATAAAAAAGGGTTATCAATAAAACAATGTTTACTTAGAATTTTTGTATCATTAATTGGAGGTCATTTACTTTTAATTTTTCATAAAGAATCGTTGCAGGACATCATCTCTAAAACAAAGTTAGTTAAATCTCAAAACTAGATCTTATCTAATTCCTTCGGTTAGCTGATAATCCAGTAAATACTTTCCTAAGACTACAAATAATATATGTGGTAAGAGTACACTTATAAAAGGCCATATACCAAATACCATGCTTAGATTAGGCAATATAGAGGTAATGATAAAAAAACCTATACCAATAAATAGACCCAAAACAAGTCTTTTACTAAGATTAGCAGATCTATGTCTACCAAAAATAAATGGCATTGCCAGGAAAAGCATGATGACTGTAGAAAAAGGTTTAAATATCTTCTCCCAATATATTTTTTTATGAATAGCTGCATCAAGACTATTTGTTGTTAAATAATTAATATTTTTATTCACATCAGCCAAGGATAAGCTAGACGACTTATCAGTTTTAATATTAATCAATTTTCTGTCAATAAAGCTATCAACAGTGTCATTTTCTGTATATCTTTTTGTTATTAGTGAATTGTTAATTATTGTCTCACTGATTGCCTTGAGGGACCATTTATTATCAACAAAACTAGCATATCGCACATATTTAATTGATGATAAAGAATCATTCTCATTATAGCTATACATTGTTATACCATTAAGTTTTATATCCGAATATATTTCATTTATCTTAATAAAAGTATTTTTATCCTTAAACCAAACGCCGTTTTTATTAAAGATAAGTTTTTTATTTAATGCAAGATTCTTTTTTTTCTCTGCTTTATTACTATACTTTGGGACAAAGGAATCTGATATAAAATAAAAAATACTAGATAATATAAATGCCTGAATTAAAATGATTCCTATAATTCTAGATATTGATATTCCAGCAGACTGCATAGAAATGAATTCCATATCTGATGACATTGCTCCTAGTGATAACATTGAGCCAATTAAAATAGCATATGGAAACATAACTTCTATACTTCTTGGAATATTTAAAATTATATATTTAGTGACTACCAGCATATTATAATTTCCAACATTGAGATACTTTAGCTCGGCTGTCAATGAAAAAAATATCTCTATAGAAGTTAACACGGCAAGACTAACTACTAATCCCGAAAAAAATCTATTGAATAAGTATCTATAAATTATCATCATTGCCTTCCGGGTATTTTAGTTCTATCTTGATAATAAATCCCAATTATTAATCCTACCATAATTAAATGTAGCCACCACAACCCTAAAAAACCTGGAGTTAATTCTAGTAAAAACATTTTTTTCGTAATTGACATTGCTATGAAGTATGTAAAATACACCAGCGCACCAAGAAAAACTTTGTCATATCTTCCTTTTCTTGGCGATGAATAACTAAGAGGGATCGCTAAAAATCCCAATATTAAAGTCGCAAGCGGGAGCATTAGTCTAGATTGAAGTTCTGCTGTTGATTCTAAATTATTAGACAATAATAATTCAAATGTGCTTTTAGCCTCAAGCTTAGTGTTTGTAAAAGCTACTAATTCTTGACCAAGCATAATTCCATGTTCTTGATATTTTGTAGTTCTAGTATTCCCATTAACAGATGATAATACCTCCGTAATAACCCCGTCCTTTAGCATAATAAACCTTCGATCCATCTCGTCTTTAAAATATGAGGCTGATTTTGAATTTTCAACTGTTGTACCCATGGCATCAGACGAGCTAAAGAATATCTCTTTTAGTAGATTATTTTCAGAACTTTCAATAAAAAAAGTAGCTTGTCCATTCTGAGAAGAGGTAAACCTTCCCGGCTTTATTTCTTCAATCCTTTCCTCACTGTTGAGCCTATGTTCTAACTTGTACCTATATTCTGTAGCGGATGGTGTTATATATAAGGAGAATAGTGCAACTATCAAGGATGATGGAAGTACTATCTTATTTATAATTAATGCTATATCTAATATAGATTGCCCCGAAGTTGATATGACTGCCATTTCATTATTATTATAAAACCTGCCTAAGGAAATAATTATCCCAAAAAATAAACTGATGGGTATAATATATATTGAATATTGAGTAATTTTGACAAGAATAACCGGAAATAATAAGTATGTTGGGAATGTCCCAACTGAAGCCTCTTCTATTAGTCTCAACATAGTATTAGATGATAAAATCACCATGAATATTAATAATACAGATAAGGATGATCCTAAGATTTCTTTCAGTAAATATTTTTCAAGAATTTTCATTATGATGATTTATTTTATCAAATTTTAACAAGTTTTTAAAAATAATGTTAATCTAGTACATATTCTCACAAAAAGGTAAAAACATGGACTATAAAAGCTTAATATCAGATAAATTAAAGGGTAATACGGATATATACCTTGTAGGCGTATTTAATGATAAAAAACTATCACATCTGAATAAATCTATAAGTAATGCCACATTAAAGCTTGCTGAAAAGTGTTTTGATAATAACAATTTTACTGGTGATATTGGAGATAATCGTACTTTTGACGATATAGAAAATAAATTTCAGATAATATTTTTTGGCTTAGGTGCCAAAGATAAATATGGACCTATTAATCTAAATAGATCTATAAATCTAATTATAAATAAAATAAAAAAAACAAATACTAAATCAATATCCTTAAATATTGATAACATAATATCTAAAAAGCTTGCCATATCCTTGGAACATATAGTTAGTTCTATTGAAAATGGTCTTTATAAATATTCTTATAAAAAAGAAAAGGTTGCAGTCAAGATAAAAAAATGTAGTTTCGTTTCTAAAAACTTTATCCCATCTAAAATATTTAATTCATTGACATTAACAGGTAAGGCTATTTCAAATGGAATTAAACTAGCTAAAGACTTAGGTAACACTCCGCCAAATATATGCACCCCAACATATTTAAGCGATGAAGCTAGAAAGCTCAAGAAAATTAATAAATTAATCAAAATTACCGTTCTAGATGAAGCTAAGATGAAATCACTTGGTATGGGCTCATTACTATCTGTATCTCAGGGCAGTAAACAACCAGCGAAACTTGTCTCTATAGAATATATGCCATTAAAAAATAAAGCTCCAATAGTATTAGTCGGTAAAGGTATAACTTTTGATACCGGTGGTATTTCCCTAAAACCATCTCCAAACATGGATGAAATGAAATATGATATGTCTGGGGCAGGAAGTGTAATTGGCACAATGAGAGCATGTGCTGAAATGAATGTAAAAACAAATGTTGTTGGAATAATAGCATGTGCTGAAAACATGCCTGGGAGTCAAGCTACAAGACCAGGTGATGTTGTTACAAGCATGTCTGGAATTACAATTGAAATACTGAATACTGATGCTGAAGGACGATTAGTCCTATGTGATGCATTGACATATGCTAGAAAGTTTAAACCTAAATACATGTTGGATATGGCAACACTAACGGGAGCTGTTTTAGCTGGGCTAGGTAAATATCCAAGTGGCTTATTTTCAAATAGTGATAAACTTGCTGAATTGATAAAGAAATCTGCTGATAAAACAGGAGATCGTGTTTGGCAGCTGCCTTTATACGATGATTACTTCGAAGAGTTAAAGACAAACTTTGCTGATATACAAAATATTGGAGGAAGATATGGCGGGGCAATAACTGCGGCAGCTTTCCTAGCAAAGTTTACTGAAGGAATAGAGTGGGCGCATCTAGATATAGCTGGTACAGCTTGGGAAGTTGGTGAGAATAAAGGATCTACTGGAAGACCAGTAAGCCTATTAATTGACTTTATTTTATCAAATCAATAAATTGAAAAAAAGAGCCTATTTTTATATATTGAATGAGCATGACGATATAAATCTATCTGTATGCAAAATTATTAAGAAATATTATAATGATGGATATAGAATTCTCGTGATATCTGATAATGACGAGGTCATAGATGAAATTAATAATCTTCTATGGACATTTGAGCAACTCGCTTTCATACCACATTCGACAAATACTGAATTTGACTCCACTACTCCTATACTTTTATATAAGAATAATTTTAAAAATGATTCTATAATAAAAAAAGACTATAATGTCGTACTAAATATAGATATGAAATTAGATACTAACGAGAATGCGCATGAGATTATAATAGAGATAGTTGGTCATGATGAAAATAAGAAAAATATATCAAGAGAGAAATATTTATATTATAAAAAAAATAATCTTGATGTAAGGCATGAAAATCTATAGATGGATATAAAATACTCACCAAAAGATCTAGAAGCTTCTATATATAAAAAATGGACGGATAATGATTGCTTTTCTCCTAAAGATTTAAAGTCAAATTACTCTATTGTCCTCCCCCCTCCAAATGTCACGGGTACGTTACACATGGGACATGCATTTCAACATACAATTATAGATATACTAATTAGATATAATAGAATGCTAGGTAAAAGTGTCTTATGGCAGCCAGGTACAGATCATGCCGGTATTGCTACGCAACTAGTGGTAGAAAATAATCTTGCTAGAGAAAATAAAACTAGACATGACATAGGCAGAAAAGCATTAGTTGATGAAATATGGAAATGGAAAGAGAAATCAGGAAATACTATTATTTCGCAAACAAAGAGAATTGGATCTTCAGCTGACTGGAATAGAAATAGGTTTACAATGGATGATGGTTTAAGTGATGCTGTCAAAAAAGTCTTTGTAACACTATATAACGAAGGAGTGATTTATAGAGGAAATAGATTAGTTAATTGGGATATAAAACTTCAAACAGCAATATCAGATCTAGAGGTGACTAATGTTGAAACAGTTGGTCATTTATATCATATAAATTATAAAATTGAAGATAGTAATAAAATGCTTACTGTCGCCACAACAAGACCTGAAACGTTATTTGGAGATACAGCAATTTGTGTTAATCCAAATGATAAGCGATATAAAGAATTTATAGGAAAAAAAGCTAAGCTACCATTAACAGACAGGCTTATTAAAATAATAGCTGACGATTCAATTGATATAAACTTTGGTACAGGTTGCGTAAAGATAACTCCCGCTCACGATTTTAATGACTATAAACTAGGAAAAAAACATAACTTAGATTTTATTAATATATTGAATAAGGATGGTACTTTCAATAATAATGTTGAAAATAAATTTAAAGGCATAGGCATACATAAATCAAGAGAATTAATATTAACTGAGTTAAAAAATATAGGGTTGCTAGATAAAATTGAAAGCTACAAAACTACTGTACCTATGGGAGAACGATCTGGCGAGATAATAGAGCCACTACTTACAGATCAATGGTTTATGAAAATGGAAGATCTTGCTAAACCAGCGATAGATGCTGTAAAAAATTCAAACATAAAATTTGTTCCTAAGAATTGGGAAAAAATATATTTTAACTGGTTAGATAATATAGAAGACTGGTGCATTAGCAGACAAATATGGTGGGGTCATAGAATACCAGCATGGTTTGATGAAGATAATAATATATATGTTGGCAATAATGAGGCTGAAGTAAGAGAAAAACATAAACTAAATATGGATGTTAAATTAGTTCAAGATAATGATGTTTTAGATACCTGGTTTTCATCTGCACTATGGCCATTTACAACACTAGGTTGGCCGGAAAAAACTAAAGAGTTAGACAAGTATTACCCTACCAGTGTATTGGTAACTGGATTTGATATTATATTCTTTTGGGTGGCAAGAATGGTTATGATGGGCATTAAGTTTTTAGATACAGTTCCATTTAAAACAATATATATACATGGCTTAGTAAGAGACTCAGAAGGCAAGAAAATGTCGAAATCAGTTGGTAATGTAATAGATCCAATAGATATTATTGATGGCATAGAATTAGATAGCTTAACTGAAAAAAGAACCTCTAGTTTGGTTCAACCTAAGCTTAAGAATAAGATTATTAAAAAAACTAAAGATGAATTCCCTGATGGCATAAAACCATATGGGGCAGATGCTCTTAGATTTTGTTTTTGCGCCTTAGGGTCAACCGGAAGAGATATAAGCTTCGACTTAAAAAGGATTGAAGGATATAGAAATTTTTGCAACAAACTCTGGAATGCATCTAGATTTGTTTACATGACCACAGAAGATTATAAATATGAGGATAGGCTAAAATTTGATGATCTGACAAACTATGAGAAATTCATAATTGTAAAACTAGATGATCTAGTAATAGAATATAAAAAACATTGTACATCATATAGATTTGATCTTATGGCAAATTCATTATATAGCTTTATATGGAATGAGTATTGTGATTGGTTTGTTGAAATTTCTAAAGTTGAAATTGATAATGGAAATGAATATACAAAGAATGTATTAATTTATACACTTCAAATAATCTTAAAGCTTTGTCATCCTATAATCCCTTATATTACAGAAGAAATATGGAATGAGATGAATT
>Ga0257114_1000507_pt1 | contig 30661 bp, 37 predicted proteins | sample SI112_10mmetaG_FD_190149 | JGI IMG/M metagenome (GOLD analysis project Ga0257114, IMG submission 190149) | Marine microbial communities from Saanich Inlet, British Columbia, Canada - SI112_10m | ecosystem: Environmental > Aquatic > Marine > Inlet | place: Canada: British Columbia | collected...
TCCGCTACTTCTAGATGGTCTTGAATCAGTGTTACCTTCGCTACTTCTTCTTGGTCCGCTACTTCTAGATGGCTTAGAAAATGTATTTCCATTTGTACTTCTTCTTGGTCCGCTACTTCTAGATGGTCTTGAATCAGTATTGCCTTCACTACTTCTTCTTGTTCCATTGCTTCTTCTCGGTCCATTACTTGTAGAAAAACTTCTTCCGGATCTCGAAGATTGATGTTGGCTACCACTTCTTTTTCTAACAGATCTACTATTTTTATTAGAGCCAGAGGGTTTTTTTGCTGTTTTAGGATTTAGCAAATAATCAATTTGATCCCATAGCAGTTGTTCTTCTGGAGAAATAAAACAAATTGTTGAACCCTTTGATCCTGCTCTTCCTGTTCTTCCAATTCTATGTACATAATCTTCAGCTACTTGAGGTAAGTCATAATTAATGACATGCTCGATATGGTCAACATCTAAACCTCTTGACGCAATATCAGTTGCAACTAGTACTTTAAATTTCTTGCTTCTAAAGTTACTCATAACTTTATCTCGCTTATTTTGATTTAAGTTACCATTTAGTGCATCAGCTTTAAATCCATCATTTGTTAGATTCTTTGCCATTCTTTGTGTTCCATGTTTTGTCTTAGCAAAAATTAATACGGAGCCATCTCTTTGGCTTAATTGTTTTAATAATTCAACATATTTTTTATTATGATCAATGTTTAATATGTCATGAGAAATGTTTGTTAATAAAACTTCATCAGACTCTATAGCTATTCTTTCTGGGTTATGAAGATACTTTTTTGACAACTGCATTATCTTTGCAGGCAAGGTTGCTGAAAAAAGTAAAGTTTGTCTTTCTGAAGGCATGTACTGTAATGTTTGATCAATTTGAACACCAAAACCCATATCAAGCATTCTATCTGTTTCATCTAATACTAAATATCCACAATCCATTAAATCTAAAGTTTCTCTCTCAAGATGATCATTAATTCTTCCAGGTGTTCCCACTATTATACGAGGACCCTTTCTTAGTTGATTCAGTTGCTTACCCATTGCTTCCCCGCCAATCAAGCATGCTGTTCTTAATGAACTCTCATAGCCTATAAGTTGATTAACCACATCAAGAACTTGTCGTGCTAATTCTCGTGTTGGTGTCATTATTAAAGCTGTCATATTTTCATTTTTTGATAATATATCTACCATCGGAATACAAAATGCAGCTGTTTTACCAGTGCCTGTTTGCGCAGAACCCAATATGTCCTTGCTTTGTAGAGCAAAAGGTATAGTTTGCGCTTGGATTGGAGTTGGTTTTGAAAAGTTCATTTTAGCTAGAGCTAAATTTAAATTTTCGGAAAGATTTAAGCTTTCAAAATTATTCATTAATTTCTCTTATGTTAGTTAAATACATATTAGTAGAAGATATCCACCAACTGTTATTTAGATAACATATTACTGAGGCTCTTCTCAAGTTACATACATTCTATGTAACTGTGGGTACTTTTTAACAGTTAGTAACAAAAAACACAAGCTATTATTAATAAAATAGGGTTTTATTATAAAAATAGGTACTTTTGAGGAATTTATTGAACTAATCTATAGTATAGCATAGCTATTTTATTCTAGGTGAAAATAATGCTAGAACACGAAAAAAATTATTCTATACTATCTAAGTTTTTTTGAGCCAAAAGAAACTCTGGGTCAATCGCCAGTGATTTATTAAACATATTTTTAGCATTTTTATTATCTTCCAAACCTTTATATGTAACACCTAAGCTATTAAAAACTTCTTTCGACTCTAGCCCCATATCAATAAGCTCATTTAAATGTTTCATGGACTCATCAAATTTACCATTTTTAATAAAATAGTTTGCGATATTAAGTCTAGGATAAATTTCGCTAGGCACAAGTTCTATAGTTTTTTTATAATGATACTCAGCTTCATGGTTATCCATGCTATTAAAAAGATTTGCTAAATTATTATGTGCTTCAGAAGAATTATTATCTATTTCTATCGCTGTCGTATAACTAGCAATAGCTTTCTCAAAGTTAAACATATCAGTATATACAATGCCTAATGAATAGTGAGACTGAAATAATTTTTTATCAATTTTTAATGACTTCTTAATAGCATTTACGGCAAGTTGATATTCACCCATAGAGTGCAATAAGCTTCCATAATTACTATGAAAGATAGCTTGTTCTGGTGCTTTGTCAATTGCTTTTTCTATATGCGTTTTTGCAGACTCAAAGTCCCCTTCAGCCATAAATATGAGAGAGATTAAATGGAGTGCATTAGGTTCTGAATCATCAACGGTTAGAATTTTATTATATAATGCTTTTGCTTCTTCAAAACGATTCTGTTTATGAAGATCCATCGCTTCAGCAAAGGCTTGTCTAACTAAAAATTTAGACACTTGTTAGTCTCCCTTGAATTTCATTAATGACATTAGTCCAATCACCAGATGTTTCTTGTCTAAACAATTCTAACGATGGGTACCATGGACTAGTACTCTTGTAACTTAAATCCCATAAGTGTTTTGGTACTACTGATAAAATTAGAAATGTGGGAATATTTAAGCTCCCTGCTAAATATGCTAAATCACTTTCAACACACATTACCAAATCTAAATTTTGAATAATGCCAGCTAATACATCAATATCTTTTATTTCAGATAAATTAATAAAGTTAATATTTTTAGTATCAATGAGACTGCTAATATCTTTTTCGGGAATAGCCGTCTGTTTGGCAGTAGAAGAATTCATATCTGGAGCCAGAAGATAACCTATATTTTTCTTATCCGATAAAATTTCAGAAAAATTTTCTTTATCTATTTCCAAATAAGGGTGTGTTTGAGTGTCCATTTTTGGGTTCCACTCAAGGACTTTTGGAATAGAGAGTAAATAAGTATAATAGTCACAGTCAGGCACTTCATCATCATAACTGATAACTTTGTTAATCCACTTTTGTGACTCAAGAATTTTTTTAAGTTCACCTTGTGTCATCACAATTATCTTAGCTCCATCAAATGCAAGTTGTTTCGCAAATCTTATGAATAATAAAATCTCACCAACAGATTGCTCTGTTGCAATCACTAGTGTTTTCCCAGATAAATCTTGTCCAACCCAACGTGGTTTCTTAAACTTTATTTCATAAACTTGAGCCTGTAGTTTCAATCTCCACTCATATTCATTCCAGCCTTCAGCATAGTTGCCTGTTAATAAATAACACATTCCTAAATTAATATGAGGTTCTATATATTCCGGATAAGTATTAATACATGCTTTATAAAAGTCTATCGCTTGATTAAACTTTTTTAACTCTTCATAGATAATGCCAACCATTAACTGACAACCTATGTGGTCTGGGGTAATCTCTAAACATTTCTTGAATGATGATAGAGACTTTTCATTTTGAAGAGTTTGCCTATATGCTTCACCTAAATAAAAATGCACTTGTGATATGTCATCTTTTAATTTAATAATTTTTTTAAATACTTTTATAGCTTCTAAATAGTCTTTTTTTGAACTTAATACACACCCAAGGGAAATTAACGTGCCTATATTGTCAGGACTTATTTCTAATGACTTATTTATATATGAAATACTTTCATCAAATTTTCTTTGACCCATTCTTATGCAGCCAACAATATGATTTGCATCAGCATCACTATCTCTAGATAATAGTTCTAGACAAATTTGTTCAGCCTCTTTAAAATTATTTTGACTGAAAGCATTAATAGCTTTAATAACTTCAGGTTTCTGTACTGGGTTCTCTGACATATAATATTTTTCTTAATCACAAAAAAAGAGGGCCTAAGCCCTCTTTAAAATTTATTTTTTAACTATGCTTGGTAAGCAAATGGTCCTGACAAACCAACTCTATCAGGAGTAGTATTCCATGATCTACCATGATCTGAAAATTCTTGTTTACTCGTAACATTAACATCAACTGGAAATCCAGGGTTAATCGCTAATGGATGAAAGTTACATTGTGCGATTTTACCGTCACCACTTTCAACACCAGCCATTTCCCAACCACCAGCACCGCTAACTTGGAGCATTTTTTTGCCGCTATCAATGCTGCATTTAATCTCAGCTTTTTTAACACCAATTATTTCACCAACTAAGCTTGCTATGACGCCTAAATGACCGCCATGTTTTCCACTCCATAATTCAACAATTGCATCATGTTGCGCATCGCTTGCATTTTTATCAACATATAATGCTAACTGAAAACCGCCTTCTGTTAAAACAGCAGGTGCATGCAACCATGCAGAAACTTTTAAACCATCAAGTTTGACGTCACCTAAGTTGCCTGTTTTGATATCCCATATCAACATTGCCTCACAGAACCCTTTTGTTGGGGCCTGAAGAAAAATACAGGGACACATTAAATCGCAATTACAACTTTCTGCATAATCCCCTTTAATACTCCAATCCATATAAACCTCCTAAATACTTATTTTTTAATAATCACATATTAATCCTAATAAATCTACTACTTGTGCATAACACTAATATTAGTTAATACTAATATACCTCTAATAAATTTCAGAATATTTATCTATTTATAAACCTATACTAAGATATGATTAATCATGAAGTTAATGTCTACAGATAAATTCTCTAATAAACCCCTAGTCACAAGTCCTATGTCTATTAAATATACGGATAGTGAAAAAATGTCGGGTGTGCAAACATTTGAAAACGGTGATGTATATACAGGTAGTTTCCTTGATGGTAAGAAACATGGCCAGGGAATATTAGAAACCCGCAGCAAACGTATATATGATGGAGGATGGGAAAATGATGTGCCTCATGGTCTTGGAGTCAATACCTTCCCTAATGGGAAAATATATAGGGGTGAATATAAGTTAGGAAGACCTTATGGTAATGGGCAATGGATATATAGTGATGGTAAAACATATTCTGGCACATGGATCAAAGGCCAGTTTATTAATGCGAATAATAAAAAAGATACGCTTGATTTTAGAATAGCAACATTTCTGATCAATATCCTAGTTATAGGTTTTATGGTTTCTGTTGTAGGGTTTTGGGTCTTAAGTTTTCTCAAGCTTATATAATGGATGAGTGTATATTTAAAACTAAACTAGCAAATGTGCTAATCCAGGTAGAAGATAAGTCAGTAATACAGATTTGTTTTACTAAAAAAAAAATTAAGCTATCTGATAATCCCCACTTAGTAAATGCTAAAAAACAAGTAGTGGAATATATTGAGGGTAAAAGAAAAATATTTACTTTGAAGCTAAATCCCAAGGGTACCTCGTACCAAAAGAAAGTTTGGAAAGAATTAAAAAAAATACCATATGGAAAATTTGCTTACTATTCATCTATAGCAGAGAAAATAAGAAGCTCGCCTAGAGCTGTAGGGAATGCATGTGGGGCCAATAAGTGCTTACTTATTATTCCTTGCCACCGTGTGATTGCAAAAAATTATAACAAGAACTCTGTGTTTTCAGGGTTAATCAACAAAAATCTCTTATTGAAACTTGAAACCTAGCATTTCTATATTAGCTAAATAAGACCTTTTATCGGCTTCATAAAAGCATTAATAATTTCGTCTTGATTCATATATACAAAATAAAAATAAAAAAGAACCGAGAATACTCCAACAATTTTCTTATTAATAATTTTATCTAATCTAGAAAATACACACAGGCATTGGGCAAAAGAGTATGCAAAATATCCAATAGCGCCAAAAAATAAAAATCCAATTAAACCTAATATAATCATAATTACAAGATAACGATTTTTTTATTCTAAAACAACTGTAATCTCTCTATTTAAATCACAACTAGCTTGCTCATAACTCATCAAATTTATAAGTGCACCCATTGGAGTAATAGCATCAACAGCCCGATCAAATAAATATCCTATTCCACTAGTAATAATCATATTCTCCGTTGGGCTATTATTGGTTTCCTTAATAACACCATGACTACCATATAAGTCTCCTGCCTTGCAAACAACATTAATTGATGAGCACTCAGTATTGAATGTTATTTTTTTTGGAGATAAGATATCAAGCTTAGAAGAGGACGAATACAGACTACATACTGCATCAATAGGTTTTTTTTCAACATTGAGCGTTATTAAATTAATTTCTAGCGCGAATTCTTTTGGTTGCATTGATGCGCAAGAAGTTAATAACAACAAGAAAGAGTAAAAGATTATTTTTGCCATTATCAGCTTACTCTATTTATTATATTATAAATTAATTTATTAAAAATATTTTCAGGACTTCTGAAAGCTTTTGTTTTAATGGTAGCACTATCTGCTAAATTTTTACAATATGCCTTAACCTCTTTAGAAGTCTTATATTTTATAATGCTTCCTTTATTTTTTTTGAGATCTTTTTGTGTTTTTTTGCCAGTAATATATTTTTTACCTTCATGGTCTAAGAGATCATCTGTTGCCTGAAATATTAAACCAAAATTTTTCCCATATTTCCGATATTCCCTTTCTCTTACCAGAGTATTTGTACCAGATAATATTAATGGCGATAACATACAAAATTCAAAGAGCTTTGCTGTTTTTAGATCATGCATCATTATAATTTCTTTCACAGATACATTTTTTTTCTCATAAAGCAGGTCTAGTGACTGACCTCCTGCAAGACCATTTTGTCCAGACATTTCGGCGAGATTATTTATCAGTCTCAGTCTAATGCTAGAATTGATATGAGTTTTAGAATCTGACAGTACTTCAAAAGCAAGCGTTAAAAGACTGTTCCCCGCTAGTATCGCAACAGCCTCTCCAAATTTTTTATGCGTAGTTGGCTTCCCTCTCCTGAGATCATCATTATCCATTCCTGGTAGGTCATCATGGATTAATGAATATGCATGCACAAACTCTGCGGCAAGAGCTAATCTCATATAATTTGTTTTTTTTATTTTTAAAATTTTTGATAATTCTATGATTAAGAAAGGTCTTATTCTTTTGCCGCCATTAACTACTCCATAATTCATGGCATTCCATAAAGCAGTATCATCTTTTTTTGAAAATAAAAACTTTTTTGCGTAATTATTAAAATCTATAGCCGTATTTTTTAACTGTGTTTTTAAGCTCATATACAAATCAGTGTTTTTTAATATAATGATGTAGATTTTAACATATATTAATTAACTAAAATAAGATATGGTTTATTTTTTTACCTAATAACCTTCATGTCCTCTTTCATTAGATAATTGCTTATCATGTTAAAGAGCATTATATTAGTTAAATATGAAAATAATTGTTAATCAAAAATTACTAGTCTTTGATGGCGAAATAAATCTCGAAGGCTTATTATTGGAGCTTTCTGTATCTACAAAATATATGGCAATAGAAGTCAATGAGATAATTATACCAAAATCAGAATATGCAAGATATCTGCTAAAAGAAAATGATATTGTTGAAGTTATTAATGCTGTGGGTGGTGGCTAAAAATTGAATAAATTTATTATTAATAATAAAACATATAACTCAAGGTTAATAGTTGGGACTGGAAAATATAAGGACTTTAAAGAGACAAAGTTAGCTATAGAAGCAAGCGGTGCAGAAATGGTTACTGTTGCAATTAGAAGGATGAATTTAGGACAAAAACAAGATAGCCCAAACCTTTTAGAATTCATAGATCCTGAAAAATATACTATTTTACCAAATACAGCAGGATGCTATACCGCAGCAGATGCAATCAGAACATGCAATATTGCTGCAGAGATATTAAATGGAGAAAAGCTCGTTAAACTTGAGGTATTAGGAGATGAGAAAACATTATATCCAAATACAGTAGAGACATTAAAAGCTGCTGAAATATTAGTCAAAGATGGTTTTAAGGTTATGGTTTATACGACTGATGATCCACTCATAGCCAAGGAACTGGAAAGCATTGGTTGTGTTTCTGTTATGCCATTAGCTTCTCCAATAGGAAGTGGCCTTGGGCTACAAAATAAATATAATATCTTATCAATTGTAGAAAATGCAAATGTACCAATCATAGTAGATGCTGGAGTAGGAACAGCATCTGACGCAAGCATTATTATGGAACTAGGGTGTGATGGAGTCTTAATGAATACAGCAATAGCATGTGCAAAAAATCCTATACTGATGGCTAGTGCAATGAGAAAAGCAGTGGAAGCAGGATATGAAGCATTCAGTGCTGGCAGAATTCCAAAGAAAAGATATGCTAGCGCATCATCGCCAATTGAGGATAATATTTGCAATGACGAATGATTTAGAAAAACCAAAATTTTATAGCAATCATCGATATAGACAAGACCAAAAAACAGAGAAATATTCAGAATCTCATAATAATCTTAAAGAGTTACTAATAAATGGTCAGCTAAATATCGTAGATATTGGTTTTGGAACTGGGACCTCAACAAAACAACTTTCCTCTAGTGATAAGAATAACTATATTGGAATTGAATCATATATGCAGGGCATAAATAATCTAAAAAAGTATATAAAAAAAAATAAAATAGAAAATATGTGTGTCTTTCATGGAGATGCAATAGAAATAGTTAATGAAAAATTACCAGACTCATCTATTGACCAAATATTAATTTTTTTTCCAGATCCTTGGCCAAAAAATAAACATCATAAAAGAAGAATAATAAACTTATATACATTAAATTTATTTTTCAAAAAATTAAAGAAAGGTGGTCTATTACATTTTGCAACAGATCATATAATGTATGCATACAATACTAAAAATATGTTTGAAAAATTTACTGGTCAGAAAATATTATTTAATTCCAATAGAAGAAAACGACCTATTACAAATTATGAAAGAAGAGGATTAAGAAGAAAAAACTTTGTATTCGATTTAATTATTAAAAAATAATTAGTTAGCTATTGGCTTTTTAGAAAATAAAATATGAATCAAAAACCCAAAAATGATTCCAGTCCAAATATGTGTTGTGACTCCTTCATAAATCTCAATAGATAACATTGGAAATATTAAAGTACTCACAAAAGTAATCCATGTAATGGTTCCTAGTCTCTTGCTTTCAGAATATAGCTTACCCATTTCTTTGATCCTAATTAAAGGGATAACGGCAAAAATAACTATAATACCAAGTGTTGCTTGCGGCAGGCTAAATAATAGCGGAGTTGCAAATAGCAATGTTATTCCCACAACCATCATTGTTACTATAGAAGAAAGTCCACTATATGCCCCGCTTGCTTCATTAACTGCTGATCGTGAAAACGAACCAGAAACTGGGATACTTCCGCTTATGCCAGAACTAATGTTTGCAATACCCTGGCCTAAAAGCTCTTGATTAGAATCAACCGGAGTTGGATTTTTGTATAATTCCACTCCATTTGAATCCTTAGGAGGTTTTTTTGAATATAGCTGTTTAGCTATAGCAATAGCTTCCATGAAGCCAACAAATGCAATGATAAGTGTATGTATTATAAGCATTGGGATAGACCCATTAAATATATTAAAATCTGGAATTATAAAATCTGGCAAACCAGGAGGAATGTAACCTACAACTGGCCCTGAATAAGATTGCGCTAAAGAATATGATATAGATAATAAGACTGCAAAAAATACAGCCAAGTTACTTAGTGTCATAAATTTAGTAAACTTATATTTAATCAAATACATTAAAAATAAAATCAATATTGACAAGCTTAATGCTTCAAAATTAATTGGAGTGCTTGCAAGCAATAACTCTGGATTAATTAATTGTCCTAATGAGATTTTAGGCATTCCAAAAACTTTGCTTAACTGAGATGTGGATATAATTAATGCCGCAGCAGATGTAAAGCCTAGCAATACATGCTCTGGAATTGTATCAAAAACTTTACCAGCTCTAAGAAGGGCTAAAGTAACCTGAAATACTCCAACTGTGACTGCTAAAATAATGGCATAAAATATATATAAAGAAGTATTACCTGCCGATAAAGATGTGACAGCAACAGATGTTAAAAGACATACCATTGCAACAGGACCGGTGGCCAAATATCTAGATGATCCAAAAAAAGCCGCGATACCAACTGGGACCAAAGCAGCATATAAACCATATACTGGTGGCACATCAGCTAAGGCAGCATATGCCATTGACTGAGGAATAATAATCATAGCTATTGTTGTGCCAGCTATAATATCTCTTAGAATATAATTTCTACTAGACAATGATTCAGGAAGCCATGTGCTGAAATTAAATAACATGGTTTTGATATTAATAATGTAATCCTCTACTCTATATTTGATAAAATATATGTTTTAAATAAACTGATTTATACTATCATAATAATTAGATGTTGTCTTGAGGTGAATATGAAGTATAAAAAATTAGGCAATACAGATCTCAATGTTAGTCTTATTTGTCTTGGGACAATGAGCTTCGGAGAACAAAATACAGAAAAAGATGCTCACGAACAATTAACTTTTGCTCTAGATCATGGTGTGAATTTTATTGACACAGCAGAAATGTATGCAATCCCTCCAAAAGAAGATACTCAGGGCTTAACAGAGAAATATATAGGTTCTTGGGTTAAGAAAAATTTAAATAGGGAAAAATATATAATTGCCACAAAAGTTGCAGGTCCTGGTATGGAATATATTCGAGGTGGAACAAATTTAAGCAAAGAACATGTGACTCAGGCGATAGACACCTCCTTAAAAAGACTAAATACAGATTATATAGACCTTTATCAGGTTCACTGGCCAGAAAGAAAATCAAATTATTTTGGTAAGTTAGGGTACACGCAGTCAGAAGACATTGGTATTGCTATTGAGGAGACATTATCTGCGCTCCATGATGCTATCAAGGCTGGGAAAATAAGATATATTGGTATCTCAAATGAAACTCCATGGGGTGTTCATGAGTATTTAAGATTATCAGAATCAAAATCATTGCCTAAGATTCAAACCATACAAAATCCTTATAGTCTTTTGAATAGAATATATGAAGTAGGTTTAGCTGAAATATCCTACCGAGAAAATATTGGTTTACTAGCTTATTCACCACTTGGTTTTGGGGTCTTAACTGGAAAATATTTAAATGCAATGCCCAATAAATCAAGGCTTGAATTATTTGGCGAGTGGTTTACCAGATATAGTAATGAAAAATGTCATGAGGCCACATCTAAATATCTAACTATTGCTAAAAAATATAATATTAGCCTATGCCAAATGGCGCTGGCATTTGTTAATACTAGACCCTTTGTTACCAGTAATATTATTGGCGCTACAACAATTGAACAACTCAAAGAAAATATTGAAAGCATAGATATAAACTTGAGCGATGAAATTATTGAAGAAATAAATAATATTCATGCTGATATTCCTAATCCAGCACCCTAATAAAATATTAACTTAACTTTGGCTTGTGTCTAAAAAATTACTAATCTCTCTCATGTTTGGCATTATTGATATATATTGATCAGCATTCTCTTTACACTCATCATATATTTTAAAAATAGACTCGGCACTAACATCAAATAGATTGGCAATTAATCCAATCGCATTAGTTCTATTGTCTCCGCGGGACTCTTTCCAGCGCACACATACAACTAAAATTAGATTAAAATACTCATCTTTTTTATTAAAATCTCTGGAAGAGGAATCTAAACTATTCTCTTTTAAATAAAAATTAATATATTCCTGCAATTGGATTGGTATTATTTTTTCTTCCTGCAGATAGTGAGAATATATTGAAACTAATTCTTTATGCTCATCAGATTCAACAGTTCCGCATAATATTCGGTCAAGCTCTTGTGTGTAATATTCCCACAAACCATTATCTAGCCAAGCTATATTTTTCATACTTATCTTCTAGTTTTAATTATTTTTATCATTCTTAATAACATAGTCTACAGCATCGCTGAGATCATTAAACATTGGTATATCATATTTAAAATTATTTTCTATGTCTTTGCCATTACCCGTCCTAAGCCCCAAAGGTTTACATTTAGATGACAATGATGCTTCTATATCTCTTGGTGAATCACCGATGGAATAGCATTCTTTCAGGGAAATATTTAATCTTTCAGCTATCTCACTAAACATTCCAATCCCTGGTTTTCTATTAACAGAATCGTCTGTCGGCAGACTTGGGCAATATAGAATAGCTAAGACTGACCCACCTATTCGATTAATTTGCTTAAGCATTTTAAGATTAATCTGAATGAAATCATTATAAAATATAATACCTCTACCTAAACCAGACTGATTACTAATAATGATTACCTGATATTCATTTTCTGTTAATTTTTTAATTGCTTCTAAGCTTTTAGGAATTGCATTCCATTCATCAGCAGATTTTATATAATTTGGAGAATCAATATTTATAACGCCATCTCTATCAAGAATTATATATTTTTGATTATTCACGTTAGAAAAAATTCTTTAAAATAGCTAGACACATTGTCTAAAGGTATCTGTTCTTGTAGCATAGTATCCCTATTTCTGATTGTAACTGTCCCTTTCTCTAGAGTATCAAAATCAATAGTAATGCATAAAGGTGTACCAATTTCATCATGTTTTCTATAATTTTTTCCAATATTTCCAGTATTTTCAACCACAACTCTCCCAAGTCGTAAAGATTGAAGTGTGTTTTTAAGTTTAAATGCTGTATCAACTAATTCTTTATTATTTTTCTTTAATGGTATTACTGCAACTTTAATAGGCGCTAAATGTGAAGCAAAAGAAAGAACTATTCTCTCTTTACCTCCCTCTAGTTTTTCAACATGATAAGCTTCGTTTAGAATTGCTAATACACCTCTGTCAACACCAGCTGATGGCTCTATAACATAGGGAACTACAAATTTATTTGTCTCAATGTCTTGGACAGCTAGTTTTGAGTTTGATAAATTATTCAACGCTGTCTTAGATGACAGATTAAGATCATTTTGATTTTTACTATGCGAGCCTAAATCAAAATCAGTTCTATTTGCTATCCCTTCTAATTCTTCTAGGCCATGTGGAAATTGGTACATTAAGTCAACAGTTGCTTTTGAATAGTGGGCTAAATCATCATCTGGCACATTAAGTATTTCTAACTTCTCTCTAGGTATTCCTTGTTCAGTCCACCAGATAATTCTATTATCAACCCATTCTTTATGCCATTTATCATCTGATCCAGGTTTGACAAAATACTCTAATTCCATTTGCTCAAATTCTCTCACTCGAAAAATAAAGTTGCGTGGGGTTATTTCATTTCTAAAAGCCTTACCAATTTGAGCAATGCCAAACGGTAAAGATCTAGCAGTTGAATCAAGAACATTTTTAAAATTAGTAAATATTTGCTGTGCAGTTTCAGGTCTGAGATATGCAAAATTACTCCCATCTTCAATAGGCCCGACATTAGTTTTAAACATTAAGTTAAATGGTCTTGGCTCAGTTAGGTCAGACGAACCACAGCCAGGACATTTATTATTTTCAATTGTGTCTGCTTTCCATCTTGACTTACAAGCTTTGCAGTCAACCATTGGATCAGTAAATGTATTTTCATGACCAGAATGTTTAAGTACATCAGGATGCGTCAGAATAGAAGCATCTAACCCTTCTATATCATCACGGTCATATATCATTGAACTCCACCAGGCATGTTTGAGATTATTTTTTAGTTCAACACCTAGCGGCCCATAGTCATAAAGACCTTGGAAACCACCATATATTTCATTTGATTGAAATATAAAACCTCTTCTTTTACAAAGGGCAACTAAATCATCCATAGTGTGAGCTGTCAAAATGTATCCCGTGGTGTATGAAAGTAATGATTATATATCATAAATTCTATTATAATAATTATAGATCAAATTAAAATTATAAACCTAAATTGTTCTATGATTGAATCATTGAAGTAGCATTCCATATGATATAGCACTATATTAGTGCATTTATTCCATATTTGAGCACTATAATGTGCTATAATGAAGCATATTATATAGTTCATTAAAGAATATGCACTATATCGTTACATTAACCAGAATTTATAGTTGGCATGGTTAATGCAACAATATAGGTACACAAATAACATAGAGGAGCAATGAAATGAGTGTTGAGGATGTACTAAAAATAGTAAAAGAAAAAGAAGTTAAGTTTATTGATTATAGGTTTACCAATACAAGTGGGAAAGAACAACATGTTACAGTTACGGCAACTGAGGATGGAATTAAAACAGATTTTGCAGAAGGTAAAATGTTTGATGGCTCTTCGATAGCTGGTTGGAAAAATATTAATGAATCTGACATGATATTAATGCCAGATGCGAGTACTGCAGTAATGGACCCATTCTTTGATGAACCAACTCTAATAGTGACTTGTGACATCATTGAGCCAGATGATGGCGAAGCATATGAGAAAGATCCCAGATCTATAGCTAGAAAAGCTGAAAAGTATTTAAAAGAATCAGGCATCGCTGATACAGCTTATTTTGGACCAGAAAATGAATTCTTTATATTTGATGATGTGAGATTTGAAGACAAGGCTGGCAGCTCTTCTTTTGCAATTGACTCAACTGAAGCATGCTATAACAGTGGCAAGAAGTATGAAGAAGGTAACATGGGACATAGGCCATTAATGAAAGGTGGCTACTTCCCTGTCCCGCCAGTTGATGCATTACAAGACTGCAGATCTGCCATGGTCACAACTTGTCAAGAAATAGGAGTTCCTTGTGAAGTCCATCATCATGAAGTTGCTACAGCAGGGCAATGTGAAATTGGTACAGTTTTCAATACATTAGTTGCCAAAGCAGATGAAGTGCAAAAATTTAAATATGTTGTTATGAATGTTGCACATGCCTATGGCAAAACTGCTACATTTATGCCTAAACCTATAGTAGGTGATAATGGAAGTGGTATGCATGTACATATGTCACTATCAAAGGATGGCAAAAATATTTTTGCTGGTGATAAATATGGAAATATGTCGGAAGACGCCTTATTCTACATTGGTGGAATCATAAAACATGCACGGGCACTAAATGCATTTACTAATGCTTCAACCAATGGTTATAAAAGACTAATACCTGGATTTGAAGCTCCTGTGATACTTACTTATTCTGCACGTAATAGGTCTGCAGCAATAAGGATTCCTTATGTTATGAGTGATAAAGCTAGACGTATTGAAGTAAGGTTTCCTGACTCAACCGCTAACCCATACTTGGCATTTAGTGCTCTAATGATGGCTGGTCTTGACGGTATTAAAAATAAAGTTAGTCCGGGTGAAGCAATGGACCAAGATTTATTTCAACTAACTCCTGAAGAAGAGAAAATGTTGCCAACTGTTGCGCCTGGATTAGATGTAGCACTTGAAGCTTTGGATAAAGATAGGGACTTCTTAAAAGAAGGCGGTGTATTTACAGATAAAATGATAGATTCTTATATTGGACTTAAATATGAGGAAGTTCAAAGACTAAGAGCCTCAACTCATCCATGTGAGTTTGAGATGTATTATAGTCTATAACATTAATGACCGCCCTCGAACATGAGGGCGGTCTATATTTTTTCTAATTATGAGTAGCATTACTAAAAATAAAAATACGAATCCTATAAGTTCAAGTTATGACATATTAGATAACTTAAGAACTGCAATACTTATACTTGATAAAGACTTTAATTATATATACACAAATGCTTCAGCAATTGATTTACTTGGTTCTGCAGCCGCTATAAAAAAACTTACAGAATTACGTTGTGAAAATATTAGCCTCTCAACATATCTAAATAATATTAGTTTAGATTCACAATCCGTAATGCTTAGAGACTTAAAGTTTAAAAATTTTGATCGTATAGAGCGTATCGTCGACTGTAATATCTCTAGTTATTATGATGATGAAATTCAATATATATTATTAGAGTTGAATGAAACTGGGAGACTATATAATATTTCCCTTGACCAAAATTTGATAGATCAACAAAAAGCTACCCGAGAAATGGTAAAAGGATTGTCTCATGAAATTAAAAACCCTTTGGGTGGTATTATGGGTGCGGCACAACTTTTAGACAGAACATTAACCGATAAATCTCAAGCTAAATTTACTAAAATCATTCGTAAAGAATCTGAAAGATTATTGAAGCTAATTAATGCAATGGCATCACCATTACCATCTGTGAACAAAGACATGATTAATATTCATGAGGTTACCGAACATGTAACTGAATTATTTAAGTATGATGCGGATAACTTAGGCGTTAGCTTTATCAAAGACTATGACCCTAGTATTCCACAACTCTATCTTGATAAGAATCAAATAATCCAAGCGCTTATAAACATAATAAGGAATGCTATTCAAGCTATAAATAAAGATGGTCAAATTACAATTAAAACAAGACCGCTTTTAAAATATACGATTGGAGATACAAGACATGATTTGGTTATTAAAATTGATGTCATAGATAATGGAATTGGAATACCAGAGAAAAAATTAAAAGAAATATTTTATCCAATGGTAACTACAAAAAATGATGGTATGGGGCTTGGCTTAACCATAGCTCAATCTATTATTATGCAAAACAAGGGAATCATTGAATGCAAAAGCAAAAATAAAGAAACCGTTTTCTCTATTATAATTCCATGGTGCACTGGATGACTAAGTCTAAACTCTGGATAGTTGATGATGAGGAGAGTATAAGAGAAATATGCAAAAGCGCGCTAGAAGATAGTTTTATTATAGAAACATTTCCAAATGGGTCGGAAGCTCTATTAGCATTAAATTCAGATAAGCCAGACCTTATAATAACAGATATCAAAATGCCGGGGCTTTCTGGCTTAGATCTACTTCAAAAAGTTTCAGAAAAATATCCTAGCCTACCAACCATTGTTATTACCGCGCATTCAGATATAGATAATGCTCTATCAGCATATAAAGGCGGCGCATTTGAGTATCTCTCAAAACCTTTTGATGTTGATAAAATTAGATCCCTTGCATTGAAAGCCTTAAATCAATCTGACTCTGCTATCACTATAAAAAAATCCAATATAACCACGCAATCATCTAAAATTATTGGACAAGCACAGTCATTGCAAAATCTCTTTAGAGCAATCGGGAAAATATCAAATTCTGATATAACTGTGCTTATAAGAGGTGAGTCTGGAACAGGCAAAGAACTAATAGCTCAGGCTGTTCATGACAATAGCAAAAGAAATGTAGAACCATTTGTAGCAATTAATGTAGCTGCAATACCCCATGACTTACTTGAGTCAGAGTTATTTGGGCATGAAAAAGGAGCGTTTACTGGAGCTCAAGCACAGAGGATCGGGAGATTCGAACAGGCTCAAGGAGGCACATTATTTCTAGATGAGATTGGCGATATGCATCCAGAGTTACAAACAAGATTATTACGAGTGCTATCAAGCCAAGAGTTCTATCGAGTGGGCGGGCATAGACCTATTAAATCTGATGTAAGAATTATAGCCGCAACAAATCAGTCGATAGAGGATTTAATAATAACTGGTAAATTTAGAGAAGATTTATATCATAGACTGAATGTATTTAAGCTTGTACTTCCTCCCTTAAGAGAACGGAAAGAAGATATAGAATTACTAATAACATATTTTTTAAAGAAATATGCCACTGAATTAAGCACTGAAGAAAAGAAGCTAGATAATTTAACGTTGCAATATCTTATAGAGTTTAATTGGCCAGGGAATATTAGACAGTTAGAAAATATATGTAGGTATTTAATAGTAATGAGTGCATCATCTATCATCACAATAGATGATTTACCAGATGACATATTCAAAAACAATCAAGAAGTCAATATCTCTAATCCTAAAAATAATTGGAAATCTAGCCTTCAGCAACATATTCGTAAAGAAATGTCTTTAGACAAAGATATCCTTAAAAAAATAGGTGCCGAGACAGAAAAGCTTTTAATTGAAGAATCTTTAATTGCAACAGATGGGGTTAAATTAGAAGCCGCAAAGCTTTTGGGCTGGGGACGCAATACTTTAGCAAGAAAAGCAAAAAAAGACTACTCAAATAATTGATTTAACACAGTCTTGGGGTCAGCATCTAAATACAAAATTTTATAAGCAGCTTGAACAATTTTAGATTCTCCAAATATCTCTTTATGAGTATTAAGGGTTGATGTAGACAAGTACCCTTCTACAGTTCCAATCCTAGAAATAAGCTTTTGTATATTATATTTTCCTATTATCTTTAAACCTAATTGCCTATTTCTTGATGTATTAAAATAGCAAGTTAAGCGCATATCACCATAGCATGACGGGCTACGAACTGTTTTTTCAAGCTCTGCTTCTGTAACCATATAAGAACTCTGATCACTAGTTATCTTTCTAGCAATATTTTTAACATCTATCTGTGATAAGGAAATAAGCTCTTCTATATATTCATCAGGATATAAATTAGCTGTTAAAATTCCAGCTAAAATACCAGATATATTTTTAATTATGCCAGAAAGCTCAACTCCTATAATATCAGCTGTTTTCTCGAATTTAAGATTTTCCGTCTCCATAGTTTCAATAATTGAATTTGCCAATATATCACATGTTGAAGCAATGCTAACTCTTAACGGTTTAGCAGCAACTAGATCTTTTGCAAAACTTGGTCCAGAGATAATACACTTTTTTATATCTGGAGATAATATTTGATCTATGATTTCATGAAATAGTAAGCCTTTTGAGTGATCTAAACCCTTTGTTAACCATATAATTGATTGGCAAGATTTAAAATAAACACTATAGCTATTAATAATATCTGCAAAGCCAGAACTAGATGAGGCAATAATATTGAAATTATCTTCATTATTTAACAGATGATTAAGTTCTTCAAGATTCCTAAAGATAATCTTTTTATCAAAAGATAAATTTAGACGTTTACAGAATAGAGACTCATTATACTGATTAAGCTTATTATCATCACGAAGAAAAACCTCAACTCTATTATCAAGACATGCTAAATGATTAGCTACAGCTAGACCCCATTCGCCTGCACCAAATATTCGAAATGTTTTTATCATTCTTTAATGTTTATTTTTTGAAAGCTCTTGCTGATATAAAGCATTAAAATCGATTGGGGCTATAAATATTGGTGGGAAACCAGCCTTCTGAACAAGAGAAGATATTGTTTCTCTAGCATAAGGGAAAATGACTTCTGGGCACCTTATGTTTAAAAAAACATCTTTAAGTTCATCATCAGCCCCATCTATTATAAATAATCCAGCCTGTTTAACTTCAACCAAATATATAACATTATTTTCTGTTTCAGCCTTAACATTAATATCTAATGTAATATCATATGTAGTATCATCAATGCTAGCTATTGTAGTATTTAAGTTGAAAGCAATTTTAGGCGTTGATTTTATATTATCAAAAATTGCGGGAGCTTCTGGTGACTCTAATGATAGGTCTTTTGTGAATATCCTTTTAACAAAAAATTTAATATCTTTTTTATCCATTTTAATCTTCTCCAGTTAATGGCATATTATTTTCTACCCATGACTTTATGCCACCCTCTAAATAAAAAACTTGTTGTATTCCTGATTTTGAAAATTGTAACGCAGCCTTGAGGGCATCTGAATCTGTGCTAGCATATGCAACAAATGGATTACCACTCTTAGTATCAAGTTTTTCAATATCATCGAGGCTTAAATTTTTAGCAGTAACAATATGGCCTGAATTAAATTCTTCTGCTGTACGCAAATCTATTAAAGTAATTTTTGAATTATTTAAAAGCTTTGTTAATTCATCACAAGACAGCTTCTGGACTTTCCCAAAGAGAGATTTTGTCTCTAAATTAATAATAAGGAAAATGAGTACTACTAGAGCTGTAAATAATATTATATTATTTGCTATAAATTCCAATGAAACCGTCCTTTATTTATCTTTGATGTGAGCAAAAAACTTCTCTCATCATTTCAATGAGTTTTAAAGTTTTAAGATCACTAACTTTATAGAATACTTTATTAGCTGATTTTCTTGCGGACAAAATCCCTTTATCTCTCAAGATAGCTAAATGCTGAGAAATATTACTTTGGGATGTTCCCACATTATTGACAATATCTTGAACACTGAACTCATCTTCTCCTAATTTACATAATATCATCAGCCTTAATGGGTGAGACATTGCCTTCATAGATCTTGATGCAGTTTCCACATCCTCTTGAACTTGTTTTTCTTGAACTGAAATATCTTCTAAGATATCTGAGCTTATATTTTCAGTTTCCATATATGGTAATTTTCTTAATTAATACATCTATATTAGACAAAACTAATAAGATAATAAAGGAATATAATGGTATTATTTTTGTTAATAGAAAAATTTAATGGATATTGCTATGAAAAATCTAAAACATTACCTATTAGCCTTGCTTTTACTATCTCCATTAAGCTTTACAGTACTAACTATTGAAGCCGACCAAACTGTACCGGCACAGAATATAGAACAGTTTGTAGATGTATTTAAACGAATAAAAGAGCAATATGTAGAAGAAATTGATGATGAGCAGCTCTTTAAAGCAGCCATTAAAGGAATGGTTTCGGGACTTGACCCGCACTCAGCCTTCCTTACAAATGATGACTTCAATGAGTTAAAAATTGGGACAACGGGAAAATTTGGTGGCCTCGGTATAGAGATAACTACTGAAGATGGTTATGTAAAAGTAATAACTCCAATAGATGACACCCCTGCGCAAAGAGCTGGAATTTTAGCTGGTGACTTAATTGTCAAGGTTGGAGATGAATCTGTCAAAGATATGGAAATTGGTGATGCAGTAAAATTAATGAGGGGCGAGCCTGGTACAAAAATCCAAATTACTGTTCTAAGAAAAAAAGTAGACGAACCTTTAATATTTGATATTACACGACAAATAATTATATCTAAAGGAATCAAATTTAAGGTTTTTGATAATATTGGTTATGTCAGGCTTTCAAGTTTTCAATCAAATTCAACAAATGACTTAAAAAGCGCAATATACAAATTAAAAAAATTAAGTCCAACACCAATAGATGGGCTTATATTAGATTTGCGCAATAATCCCGGTGGGGTATTAGGTGCCGCTGTAGGCATTACTGATCTATTTTTACAAGAAGGAAAAATAGTTTATACAAATGGAAGGACAATGAATTCTAAACTTGAATACTTTGCCACTCCTCAAGATATATTAAATGGATTACCATTAATTATCATGATTAATGAAGGCTCTGCATCTGCTTCAGAAATCGTAGCAGGCGCTCTTCAAGATAATAAGAGGGCAACAATAGTTGGGAATAAGTCCTATGGGAAGGCTTCTGTTCAAACCATTCAAGAATTATCAGATGGCTCTGCTCTTAAATTAACTACAGCTCGCTACTATACTCCTTTAGGGAAGGATATTCACACACTAGGCATAACTCCAGATATTATTGTTGAATATGAAAAAGACAAATTAGTTGAGCTGCCTGATCCATATAATGCAGACAATCAGTTATTTGAAACTATTAAAATAGCTACAGGGATGAAAGCTATTTCTCAATAAACTATAAGATATAAAATGTTGGAAATTATTAAACTAATATCGGTTTCACTGACATTTATGCTCATCTCCGGATGTTCAAATCCTAAAATTAATCCATGTAATAGCGACACGAAAATTTATTCCAGCATAAACATGGAGGCAAACAAAAAGGTATGTTTCAAATCTATAGATAGTTATGATCTAAATTATCAGGATAAACCTGAAATAATAATTTATGGAAATCTTATTTTTCCTAAAATTAAAAAAGATAAATATAATGCTGTTATATTATCTCATGGTTCTGGAGGCCTAAGAAAATATCATGATAGTTATGTAAATCTATTGACTAATAACGGATATGTAGTTTTCCAAATTGATCACTATCTTAGTAGAAACATAAAATATGATAAAACCTTTTCTAAAGTATCTGGTATAACCTTTATGAATGATTCATTTCGAGCTCTTGAATTAATTAAAACTCATCCAAAAATTAATAAAGTTGCCTATATTGGCTGGTCTCAAGGTGGAGTAGGACCAATAATGTCTCACTTTAGCCAAGCTACAAATCTTATTAACAATAGTAAAAGTTTATTTGATGCTAGCATTGCTATTTACCCATACTGCGGATTTACATTCAATAAAATAGCCAAAACTAATAATCCTTTATTAATATTAACTGGGCGCGATGATGATTTAACGCCAGAGCAGGCATGTATTAATATTTATGAGAAGTTTTCTACAAATGAAAAGAAAATTATACATATTTCTTTAGAGGGTGCTAGACATGGTTATGATAACCCTTTTTTATTTTTTGGGTTTACATTTGATAAACTTCCAAGTTTGCATATCATTAATGATGAATGTACATTGACGATATCTAGTATTGGAGAAATGAGAACTATCTCTAACAAGAAAGTGTCAGGACCTAAAGAGTCGGCTGAATTATTAGATAAATGCTCAACTAAAGGTGTTTCTGTAAAATATAGCCCATCTGCTACTGAAAAAACATATATTGAAATAATAGAATTTTTAAAGAGAATTTAAAAATAAAACAAGTGAGGTGATGAAAGAAAATGAAAACAAGCTCAGCAAAACAAAAAGGTAGGAAATTACAACAATGGATGAGAGACCTTCTGATTCAAAAATTAGGTGTACATCCAGAAGATATTGAATCCAGAAGCATGGGTTCTCAAGGTGAAGACTTAATTATGGCTAGAGCTGCAAGAGAAAAATTTCCATTATCAATTGAATGTAAAAACCAAGAATCAGTCAATGTTTGGAAATCTTATGAGCAAGCTGCTGAGAATTCTGGTGAATATGAACCTATAGTAGTAATTAAAAGAAATCAATCAAAACCCCTGGTAGTTATTGATGCAGAATATTTCGTTTCAATATTCAAAGAAGTATAGATGCTGATTATATGAAAAGCAGATGGATTACTTTAATCGCTATAATCTTTCAACATTTTCTGTATTTCGATACTATGGATTTCTTCGGCCTTAATCATTTCCCTTCCATACTCTTCTAAATAAATACTTTTGCTATCAACTGCACTAACAAGTTCTTTATATAATGAGACTGCATTTTTTTCATGTGTAGCACTTTCTCTAAGAAGATCTATAGAGCCATGTTTATTAGATTCTTCAATTATAGATATCTCTAAGGACGGATGTCCATCTAATCCAGTTACTAACTCGCCAGCCTGCTGTGCATGCAGTAATGATTCTGTTGCCTGTTCTTTAAAAAATGCGGTTAGACTTAAACGATCTCTTCCAGTAACCATTAACGAATAATGGGTATATCTGACCACACCAGCAAGCTCATATTGCATTATTTTATTTAATATCGAGATAACTTCTTTTTTATTTAGATCTTCCATAATATAACTATAACATTAGTAAAATACTATGAATAGCCCTATAATTAAAAAATGAAATACCTTAATCTTAAAAAGTAATGAGACTCTAGCAGAAGAAGAGTTCACTCAAAAAAAATTCCTCAATAAATAAGATAAAATAATAAATTGAATAAAAGACTTCAAAATAAATTAGAAAAAGAAATAAGAGTAATCCCTGATTTTCCAATAAAAGGAATATTATTCCAAGATATATTTTCTATAACTGAAAATCCTAAAATTCTTAAAGATGTTGTTAATGAATTATCTATACAATGTAAAAAATATAAAATCACTAAAATTATTGGCATTGAGGCAAGGGGTTTTATTTTTGGACCATTAGTAGCGCAAAAAAACTCAATACCTTTTGTACCAATCAGAAAAAAGGGGAAGCTGCCAGGAAAAATAATAAAAAAGAAATACAAGCTAGAATATGGTTATGACCAAATTGAAATACAAAAATATTCAATATTAGATAATGATAAAGTAATGATAATTGATGATTTAATTGCAACTGGTGGGACAGCAATAGCATCATATAAATTACTAAGAGGATTAACTTCTAAAAAGCTTACATTTTCTTTTATAATTGATTTATATAATTTAGGTGGATCTAAAAAGTTAAAAGCTTTAAATAATAATATTTGTAGTTTAATTAAAGTCAAAGGTTAGATATGCCAATTTTTAAATTAGGTATTATAGGTGGTAGCGGTCTATATGACTTAGAAAAATATAAAAAAGTAAAATACCTTGATATAGATACTCCATGGGGAAAACCATCTGACCAAATTATAAATTTTGAGCATGAAGGTAAAAAAATATTTTTTTTACCCAGACATGGACAGAAGCATAATATCCAACCTTCATTTATAAATTATCGAGCTAACATAGATGCTCTTAAACAGCTTGGTGTCACTGATATTATATCTTTTTCTGCAGTTGGATCGCTCAATGATGCAATTAAACCAGGTATGTTTGTTCTGCCTGATCAATTTATAGATAGAACTTACAAGCGTGCAAACACATTCTTTGATAGTGATATTGTATGTCATGTATCAATGTCTAAGCCTGTAAGTGAAAGCCTCGTCGAAACATGCATAAATGCTCTAAAAGAAATTGACTTAGACTTTATTGATAAAGGAACATATGTTGCCATAGAAGGGCCACAGTTTTCTACACATTCTGAGTCTAAAGGATATAGATTATGCGGCGCAGATATAATAGGGATGACAAATATGCCAGAAGCTAAATTAGCACGAGAAGCTGAAATTAGATACGCAACTATAGGAATGGTCACTGATTATGACTGTTATAAAGCAGAATATTTAGATGTTGATATTAATCAAATTATATCAATGTTAAAAACCAATATTGAGCTTGCAAAAAAGGTTATTAATATACTAATTACTACATTCGATAAAAATATAGATAAAAATGATCCCATTCAAAATTGTTTAAATAGTGCAATAATTACAGATATCTCAACTGCCAGGAAAGAAACAATAAGCAATCTGAATACAGTAATGAGAAGATATAAACATGAAAATAAATAAATATAATAATTATATAAAAAAGTTAAAAGATGAAGGAACACTTATCCTTTCTGCATTAGAGCAAGAGACAGAAAACATTGAAGGTATAATACATACTGGTCTCGGCAAGGTAAATGCAGCAATAAAAGCTACTGAGATAATTTTAAGTTATCAGCCAAAAAGAATTATTAACTATGGAACTTGTGGATCTATAAATAAAGATCTTTCTGGCTTAATTTGCTGTACACAGTTTATCCAACATGACATTGATTGCTCTCCTCTTGGATTTAAAAAAGGAATAACTCCATTTGATGACATAAATGATATCAGGTTTTCAGAAACTGGTTATATCTGCGCATCTGGAGATATTTTTGTCACTGATGCCTCAGTTATAAATGCTGATGTAGTTGATATGGAAGCATACTCAATTGCAAAAGCATGTAATGTAATGAATATAAAATTTGAATGTTACAAATATATAACAGATAGCGCAGATGGTTCAGCATCTTCAGATTGGGCCCAAAACTGTAGTAACGGTATTGAGTTATTTATGAAAAAAATGTTAGAAAAACCTGCTTAATTAATTTTTTTGAAGTTTAGCCCAAGTTTTATTTGACTGAAAAGTATGAGCATTACAATTAGCGCAACTTCCTATTGATGAGTAATCTAAGTTTAACATTTTTGTTCTATAAGAATTTATTACATCTCCTTGCCATATTTCCTCAATAGAATTACTTTTGACATCACCAACCTGTTCATTGAGCTCATGATCTAAGCAACATAAACCAATTCTTCCATCTGCACCAACAACCATTTCTTCCCAAGGATGTGTACAGGCAAAATCAAAACCACTGCCGGTACTTTCGGCCAGCTTAGCATGGTGTTCATCTTTAATATGCCCATCATCATAGTTCAACTCATCTTGGGTCCCACCCCAAGTATTATAGTGATTAACATCAACTTTATCAGCCAGAGAAGACCAATAAGCTATAAAACCTGAAACTTCATCTTTGGTAGGCTTCATGTCAATTATTGTTACTCTTGTTTCAGGAACACTTTTTTTAAGTTCTTTTTTATAATTTAAAAAATACTTAACATTTTTTGTAACAACATCAAAATCTAGCTTTACGCGAATTCCTTCAAAAGTATTTTTATTAAGGCCATCAATATCAAAGTTAATGACATCCAGTAGATCTTCTTCTAATAAAATTCTTGATCGCTTTTCAGATAAGAGCTGCGCATTTGTTGACAGATAAAGTTTAACATTAGGAAGATTTTTTCTTATAATTCTTATTTTTTCAATCATATTTTTATCAACTGTAGAATCACCCATCCAAAAGAGATTAATTTTTTTTAAGGGCTTACCTTTACAGTCATCAACTACTTTTTGAAGTACATCAAATGACATATTCTCTTTCTTACGATCCATTTCTGGTTGCGGACACATTATGCACTTGGCATTACAGGCACTAGTAAATTCTATAGATAGTATTTTTGGGAATATTTCCTTACGCTTTTTTAGAATATTGAATATATATTTTTTTATATATCCTGTAATTTTATTTCCCAGAGGTATCATTTTATATTCTCAAACATTATAATGATTGTATCAGTAGACATTAACTGCTGTCTATAGCCTAAACTTTGGATATCATATGTGTGGAAGGTTTACTTTAAAGAATAAGAGTAAAATAAAAGAACTTTACGATATTGATATAGAGCCTAACTATAATATTTCCCCATCTTCTGAGGTTACCGTTTTGGCAAGTGGGCCGAAGACCATGAAATGGTCATATTCCCCGAGCTGGGCAAAAACTCCGATGAATATTATTAATGCAAGAATTGAAACTCTTGATGAAAAACCTTCATTTAAGGAAGCTAAAAGATGTATTTTTTTAACAGATGGGTGGTATGAATGGAAAAGATGGTTTGATTGGGAAAAGCGAGAAAATAAAAAGATTCCATATTATCACGCCATTGATGGTAACATTATACATATTGCAGGAATTTATAACTCGACTGGTTGTGCAATAATAACTGAACAATCAAAAGGAGATCTAAAAGATATTCATCATAGACAGCCTCTCCTATTAAGCGATAATGAAATTAAGTTATGGTTGAACGGTAATAACATTCAAACCAGTAAACTATCAAACTCTATCAGTATACATAAGGTCAGCACTTATGTTAATTCAGCTAGAAATAATGACCAAAAGTGTATTGAAAGAATTTAATTGGATATATTTTTATATCCGTTATTTTTTTTAAATGATTGTAACTTTTCATCCCATGAAATAAATTCCTTAAGCGCAGGGTCAGAGTCATGTTTCTCGTCTCCCCTTTTAATAGAAAAATGGGCTGCACTGCGGTTTTTACAAATTTCACTATATGCATTACGCCCAATAGAATCTAAAGAAAGATAAAATTCTTCGCAGTCTGCTAAAACTCCCTTCCCAACCTTGTCCTTATCTTTATTGGTTAGACGCCTAAAACTTCCAGTCAACTCTTTAACTTGGCTAAGAGTCCAGCTTTCACCAAGATTAGACTTTAGGTCTCTTTCCTTTCGTAACTGGTTGTCCCAGTCAATTACTCTATCCTTGCTAATCTCTGTCATAATTCTTTATCCTTAAACGCACAACAAAATAACCAAATTAAGAAAAAAAATACAATAATTGATATAAACATAACTTCTCCTCTTTATTCAAGTATGTGCCTAATCATCACTATTTCAAGAGGATATTTTCAATAATTTATGTTATGAAGAAAGATTGTTTGTAATATTATCAGCATATCTTCAAATCTTATTTTTTCACATATTTTTGTTTAGAGGGGATAACTCCCCTAACGCCACCACGTGGATTTTCAATATCGCCAGCACGTCTCGGAAATAAATGAATATGTAAATGGAATATAGATTGCCCAGCTTCTGTCCCATCGTTCGCGCCTAAATTAAAAGCTTTCACTGTTGGGTCAATTGAGACTATTTCATCTCTTTGATGTTTTAAGATTTGATGAACAGAAGCTTGTTCGTCAATGTTCATATCAAAAAAAGATGCAAAATGTCTTTTTGGGATGATTAATGTGTGTAGCTTTGTAACAGGATAACTATCACGAGTAGCAATAAAAAATTCATTCTCATAAGCTATTTCATCTTCATAACCTTTCTTTTGAATTTTACAAAATAAACAGTCTGACATTAAAGAATTACTCCATTATGAATATGAGTTATGGTTGGCATATGTATTAATGCCATTAATAAAGGTGAAGTTAACACTCCAAGAATTGAAAAGAGTACCCCTATTATACCAGCTATATATTCTTTGTTTACTAGAGCAAGTACACCAAAGATAAAGGCAATTGGGCTTAACAAGAAAGATAGTATAAATATACCAATAAACCCAAAAATAATACTGAGACTCCCATAATTCCGGGCATACTCTCTTATAATAATTTGAGGCTTCTGATCATTCATCCATATTATTCTATCATTATTTACTTATAATGTTTTCTTCTTTCAGAGAACAGTTTGACTCTTTTTCGCCAAACCTTATAAGAATTAGGAGTAATATTTTTTTTCATTATTTTTTTTACACTTTCTTCGCTGAGACCATATTGTAGGTGAATAGCTTGGAAGCTAATATCATCAGCAAGAGCCATCTGAATAATTTCACTAATATCAATCTGCGTTAACTTATCACTCATAATTAACCAGCCCTCCTATTAGTCATATTCTCAAGGTGACTAATTAACAACTTATCTAAATATTTTGGATAGGTTCTATAGCCAGAGAAAGTAAACTTATCATTATCATTAGGGCTTTTATTAATTTTTTCTCTATCCCAAGCACATATCCATTCTTCTAAATGCTTTTTTAAATTTTGAAAAGCAGGTTTAAGGACTTCATCTTTTTCAAATTTTTGTGTATTAATTAAATTTACAATTTTTTCATTAATAGACCTTAAATCTTTTGTATACAAAAATTTATGTCCGTCAGAAAGATAATTTTTGTATATTTTTTTTGAATTATCAAGCAAGGATAATATTTCTTTTATACTTCTATACCTTAATTCTTTACTCATCTTTCTGAAGATTCCACATCTGAAAATACAACCCCTTTATACCAAGAAGATAGTCATGATTTCCACTTTCAATAATTTTCCCATTATCTAAAACATAAATATTATATGCATCTCTAATAGTTGAAAGTCTATGAGCAATCACTAAAGATGTAATATTTTTTGAAATTGTATCCATTGAATTTAAAATCTTACTTTCTGATTTTGAATCTAAGCTTGAAGTAGCTTCATCAAATAATATTATTTTAGGTTTTTTTAGTACTGCTCTTGCGATAGCAATTCTTTGTTTTTCTCCACCAGATAATTTTAATCCTCTCTCACCAACTATAGTATCGTACTTCTCTGGAAGACTGTCTATAAAGTGATGAATATTTGCTAAAGTTGCAGCTTTTATTACATCATCTTTAGTTGAAGTGTTGTCAGCATATTGTATATTAAAAAAAATACTTTCATTAAATAACACTGTGTCTTGAGGTACCACAGCTATATTTTTATGAAGACTATATTGTGAGCAATTAATAATATTTTGGTTATCTATTAAAATACTACCCTCATCAGAATTATAAAATCTAAATAGAAGTCTTCCTATAGTAGATTTTCCAGCTCCTGAAGGACCAACAATTGCAATTTTTTTACCAGCAGGTATATCTAAAGAAATATTTTTCAAAATACTTCTGTTGTTGTTATAGGAAAAAGAAACATTTTTGAATGTTATATTGCCAGACTTTACAATTAGGTCCTGTGCATCTTTTTTATCAACAATTTCAATATCTTTATCTAATAACTTTAACAACATATTCATATCTGCTAATGCATATATAATTTGCCTATAAACTATGCCTAAAGTATTTAAAGGTACAAATAACTGTAGCATTAATGCGTTCACAAGCACTAAGTCACCTAAAGTCATTGATCCATCTACAACCCCAGATGATGCAAAAATCATTATAAATGTTACACCAATGGTAATAATTATAGCTTGACCAAAATTTAGCAATGACATGGTTGTCATGCTTTGCATTGCTGCATTCTCCCACTTAAACAAAACATCACTATATCTTTTAATTTCATATTGCTCATTATTAAAATACTTAACAGTTTCATAATTTAATAAACTATCGACAGCAATAGAACTTGATTCAGAATCAAGACGGTTCATATCGTGCCTAAAATTCATTCTCCAATTAGTTACCTTTAGAGTAAATAATACATAAACAATAATTGTTGAAAATATTATTAATGTGAAATTAATATCATAAGTTGCAAGTAAAATAGCGCCAACGAGTAAAACTTCAATAATTGTTGGCAAAATAATAAACATCATATAGTTAATTAGGGATGATAAACTTTGAGTTCCTCTTTCAAGATCTCTAACAATTGACCCAGTTTGTTTTTCTAAATGAAATCGTAAAGACATTTTATGAAGATGATCTAAAACTTTTACTGATATTTTATAAACAGCATGATATCTAACCTTTGCAAATAAAATATCTCTGAGTTCATTAAAAAAAGCCGTAGTGAGTCTCAGTGATCCATATGCAATTAAAAGACCGAGAGGTAAAATTAATAAAGTTTTTTCACTATTGAGAGAATCTACTATCTCTTTTAGTAATATTGGGACTGCAACGGTTGCTAATTTTGCAATGACTAAAAATAATAAAGCAAATACCACTCTTGATTTAAATGCCCATATATATGGAAACATTTTCGAGATATTACCTAAATCTGTTCTATCTTTTTCAGGT
>Ga0257114_1000513_pt1 | contig 30532 bp, 11 predicted proteins | sample SI112_10mmetaG_FD_190149 | JGI IMG/M metagenome (GOLD analysis project Ga0257114, IMG submission 190149) | Marine microbial communities from Saanich Inlet, British Columbia, Canada - SI112_10m | ecosystem: Environmental > Aquatic > Marine > Inlet | place: Canada: British Columbia | collected...
GTTGTTCTCTGGTGGGTTAAAAGAGACTTTCTCCGTAGCACCCACGGTGCTTTCGTCGAATCGGAGAGTTCCTGAAGATTCGCCAGTTGCTCTTATTAATCTTATACCGCCGTCTTCTCGTATCTCGAAAAGTTGACCTGTACCAACCCAGACCTTAACAAGTTTCTTAAGTACTTCTCCCGCAAGAAGAATGTAAAGATCTAGAGGTGGTGTGTAATCCTTGGTAGTTACTGCTTGTCCTACAAATCCATTTGTAGTAAATCCACCACCAGGATAGTGATCCTGAGTTTCGTATATAAATCCGAAATTTAAATAAGGTAATGCTGGAGGATTAGGTGGAGTAGGAGTTGGTGGATAATATAGGTCTGTACTATAATCTGGTTCACTTTGCACAGGCAAACCACTTCCATAATCAACAGTAGATGCTACAGAACCCGAAAGAGTTCCATAATCTTCCTGTTCAAAAGGAAAATCCGCTTGTTCCAGATTATACTTATAGACGCTTGGCATCAATTCGACCTAAGATATAATTTAAAGATCACAAAAGGAGGGGATCGCTTCATAATAAGCAACCCCCTCACAATTCAAAACTATTAAATTAAGAAAAAAGATATAGTATCAGTCAAGTGCGACATTCAATGTGATCTTAATTTGGTCACCGTTGTTTTGGATCGTGTATGGTCCATTGGTGAATCTCTCAGCATACATGATACTGGAGTATAGGGTTGCAGTACCAACACCAGCAGCTTGGTTCTCAATTGGATTGAGTGCAGGAGTACAAACGAATTCGTCGTTGTTGATGGTACTGAAGACGGTGTAAGTTCCAGAAGAGGTTGTTGTATTTGCAGTACCTGCAGCAACATAAACAATATCACCTGCAACGAGACCGTGGTTCGCAACAGTAACCTTACCGAAACTAAATGTTACGCTTGGGTCAGTTGCAACCTGAATGTTATCGATTAGCGCGTTATCCAGATATACTACCTTAAGTGCTCTATCAACACCAATGACTTTAGTTCCCGTGACAATACCGGGGTTGCCTCCTGCAACCATACCTAGTGTAAGATCATCAACACTTTGGTTAGGATCGACAGTTATGTAGGAGTTACCAATAACACCGATAATTGGATCAGAGTTGTTACCTAGACTTACTGTTGTTCCGACGCCAACACCTGCAGCATGTACAACACCTTGTACGTTAGTAGGCATGTTGTTAGCACGAGTAACGTAGTATCCGTATACGTCACCAGCATTTCCAGTAAAAGTAAATGTCTGTTCTGGATAAGTTGCAGTAGTACCAGAACCTACTTGAGCGATGGTCCAACGAGAACCGTTAAGAAGAATACCTGTTTGTTGGGTATACGCTTGGTCAGTTCTGTTGTTTACGCAGAATGGATAACCAGTTGATGGTGCATAACCGTATGCATTGGTGTTACCTACACCATATGGTTCATAATACGCAGTTGGCGAAGGTACGTCAGACTCCGATGGGGTGGTGTTCGATGTGAACAGTTTGAGAACAAGGTTTCTGGGGGACTGATCACCGAGAGTAGGGACATGGTTGTTATTTGCAACCAAGTACCTTAGTGATTCAAGTTCTCCAATATTGGGGACTAATAGTGCCATTTAAAAACAACTCCCTTCTTGGCTACAGATGAAATAACTATTGTTATTTATAAATTTAATTTCAAAGAGATTAAAAACCTCCTTACATTACTAACTGAGACAACTTCAAATTGTAGAATGTCTCCAGCAGTTAAAGTCTTGTCCCAATTATTTAGCGCATCATCACGAATAGCTCTAGCACTAGATAGGGACACATATCCAGAATTAGTTATGGTATTAAATGTTGGAAACGAAGAAAAATTAGATTTTTTAATTTCAACACTAATATCACCCGTTTGTTCGGCTAGAATTTGTGCATGTTCTATTGTTCCAGTAACATCGAGAGTTACTGAACCTTTTACTCCAGTATTCATGGGATTACTACCAGAGTCAACGATAAAGTTGATGGTTCTAGTTAAGTCTGCAGTAAACTGGAGAGCAATAATGAAAACATCATCAGTAGAAGTTGGTGCAACAGTAAACTGTATATTGTTACCAGAAATATTATAATCTTCAACAGGTTCTAATACTAGATTATTCTTTACAACTAGTATTTGCTGGTCATTTATGGGGGTATAAGAATTAGTATTATGAGTCAATCCAAATAAAAGTTTTGACCCATCAAACTGTGAATTTAAATGATCCAGAATAAGATTGGTATTCTGGGTAGATTTTGATGGTATCTCATAATTGACACCAACATCATATTCTGGACTTTGATCTACCGATACTACGTATTCTGTCATCAGACAACACCTGGGGTTACTAGAACATTACCTTGAACAGCTCTTGTTCTATAATCGTTTGTTGATACTAAAATCAAGTCATAAACATATCGACCACCTTCAATTGCATTTGAAGCAGTATATCCCATAGAAACTTTTACTTTCCCTTTTAAACGATCTGGAAAAGATACGGTTAATGGATATGCAGTTGTTGAAGATGGGTGTTTTCTTACAGAAGAAATTCCACTATAACCAGTAAGATTCAAAGGCGCATTATTAAATGCGTTATTAATGGTAAAGGTTGCTTGAAAATCAACACCCTGTTCAAGAACTAAATTTACATTCCTTGCCGCCATTATTAGAACTTACAGTTTTAGCTATTTATCCAATTTATTTAAAACCAATTTTATCATATCTTTTAGATCTTCCACATCCGACTTTAGTTGTTGGATTTCTTCTTTTTCACTTTCTTTTTTTTCAAGTTCTTTCAACTTGAATTTTTTTGTTTCCATGTAATTATTATATTCAGAATCGGAGCAATTTATGATTGCTCCACTTTCTGCACGAAATAATCCCGGAATGTCTTTTACTGGTTGTTTTTTCATATCAAGCAGTTGCAATAACTCTCAGATCACGAATTAGTGGAACTTTCGCTAGATTTGTTCCATTCATTATAATTTTAACTTGGAATCCATTAAAGAGTGCCAGATCTTTAGCGGTATATTCATGACTTCTGAAATCATCATCAGTATTAGAGAAATCGACGATCTTATCTGGTAGACCATCATTATTACCAACACTAACTATATTTCCATTTGCATCAAGATTCTTATAACCAGGGAATAATTCATATGCTTGATTGGTTTCATCAGTATCAGTTCTAAAGAGTCTGTACAGAACTCTAATATCATTACTAAAGTGTCTGTAAGCATCAAACATTACTTTGAGATTATCAGATCCTTTTTCAAGTCTGACAATCTTTGTAACATAAGTTGCAATACTTGGATCTTCTGTTAGTGAATTAACTCTACCATCAGTAGCATAGTTAGAAATTTTAGAATTAATTCTATTTGAAGTGTAGATTGCATTAACCCTATCCAAGTCAATCATTGGAGAAACTTTTGGATCTGTAGTTTCAAGAGTTACTTCAATAGTAAATGACTTTTTACCAGGGAAATCTTGAAGGTGTTCTTCTTCATTTACTTTTGAACAAACAATTCTAGGAGTTTCAAAGAAGTTTGTACTCTCTAAACTAATATCTTCAAATCCCTGATCTGCAAATGAAAGTTGTGTAAGATTATCTGGAGAACTTCCCGAGAAAGTTCTCACTTTTGCAGAAACCTTAGTTCCTTCAGGAATCGCGGTTTGCAGATTGGGAGTTAGAGCATTAAATGGAATGTTTTGAGTTGCATGTGGAGTTCTATTAGAATTCTTAAGTGATAGTTGATCATAAGAACCACACTTCTTGTCCTCATTAAAGAATAGAACTGGGAATGAATTTGCATTACCTGCTGTTCTATCTACACCCGATTCGGAAGCGTCAATTTTAACATGATAAGAATCCATATCAATTGGAAATAGTGAATGATTAACATCACTAAAGTCATGTTTTTTATTGATTCTTCTTAAAGAAACTCCATTCATCTCATACTTATATACCGTTTCATTAATAGGATGTTGTTCAGCAATCGTGTTATCTATAGCTCTACTAATCCCAGTAAGTGAGTTGGATGTGGTATTAACACCAGTATACTTAATGACCTCATCGTCAATTAAAATATATCCTGGATTTGTGTTATCTACTGGAACATTTTCAAAACTTGTAAAAATTCCAACTCCAGTAACAACCAAATCAGACGTATCGGATGGTGCATATTTTGAACTGATTTTTTGTGGTTTTTGATCTGGTTGAATTCCAGATAGAGTGACAAAGTTATTAACCGCATACATTCCATGATTTGAATGACGAATCTTGAGATGAAGTCCATCACTTAAAGTTTCTGCATACTTAACATTTGATGCACCACTAATGTTTGTGGTTCCACCAGTACCAACATAGAAGAGAGTCGAAGATGCATCTACTGCAATATCTCCTTGAACTCTATCAATGATAAGAGAATTGAATGCGGAAATAACTCCAACAGTATTTGGAATTGATAGAATTAGATTTTTACCAAAGTTTGAGGTATCAGTATAGTCGATGGTCAAAGAATCACCAAATGAATAACCAGTTCCACCTATAGAAACCGTTGCAGCAACTGCCACACCACCGGAAACTGTGATTTTAGCTTTCGCTCCAGAACCTCTACCTGTCAAGGAAATAATGTCAACATTTTGATAAGTTGTTGATGCAGATGTAAATGCAGTACCAGCACTGGTAATTGTGAGGTCACTATCAATACCAATTGCACCTACAAGACTTCTCAAGTTTCCAGAGAATCCTGGATTACTTTGTTGTAGAATTTTAATACCAGGTTTTAATGCAGTCGTTTCTGAAGTTGACAAACTCTTGGCAATACCAACAAGAATAGACTTAGATGTAGTTTCCAGTGGATTGACATCAAGTGTTGCAATTTGATTATTACCAATATCCAAATCTGGATTGTATAATCTTGCAGTTGAAGAACCTTCAAAGAATTCTGCTCTATATGCAGTTAACTTAAGATCTTCATACTGGGCAGGATCCCATGTTGCACCATTCTGAGATTTGAATAATGAACCTAATAGTGGTTGTTGTGCAACAATAATCTGTTCGGATTCTGCCTTATCTAAAGTAGAAACATCTACTTCACCCATTCTTGAAATCCAAACATTATATTCATTAGATGCGGATAGAAGAACAAAACAATATGCTTGGTTAGGTGCAAGATAAACTGGTGAAGGGAACTCAAATGTAGTTGGTACACTCGAATCGTCAGAAACACTGACCTGATCGGGGGTCAATACAGTTTCACCAAATGGAACAATTATTTGAGTTGGCAGACCAGTTTGCATTGTTCTGATCTGACAAGTAACTGGAAGACCTGCGGTATCAATTGTTCTAAAGAAGAAATCTACCTTAGAGATAAAGATTCCATTGGTATCTGGAACTTCAAATGATTGTGCAAGTGGATCTACCCATCTTCTCTGAGTGGTAGTTCTATCCCTAAAGGTTGTACGAGCTCTCTGTCTAGTTCTTGACCTAGTTCTAGTTCTTCCCTGAGTCTGAGTGTTTCTCTCAACATCTGCATTTCTCGTTCTAAGAGTGAGATTTTCTACATTTTGTAGAGTTCCAGAAGCACTATAGTTAGTCTCTGCCTCACTATCCTTTGTACCTACAATTGTGGATTTAGTCTTACTGGAAGTCAATGAGAATGTCTTTGTTCCAGTACTAAATGATGGGGTTGAAGATAGGGTAGGATCGGGAAGGAATAATGATCCAATAATAGTTCCAGAGTTATCCGCTTTAAGTCTTATCTGTTTTATTTTTGCAACAGCACCACTAGACTGTCCAACTAAAGACATATCTTTTGCAATATAACCATAATATCCAGAAGCAGACTGCAACTCCAATCCAGCCGTATCAATATTCAATACAGTAGACGTTGTTGAATATGACTTAGGTAAAATTTCACCCGTCTTATATGGGTTCTGTTTATAAGTTTGACTTGGTGCATTATAAGGACCATACTTATGGTCTGCTTTTGCAACTCGTACTCTAACAGATGCAGCACCACTATTTCCGATAAGAACTTCACCAACTTGGAAAGTTCCAGACACCATTTCAATTTCAACGAGTTTGGGGATAACGTACTTAGACATATCCACATTGTCAAAGAATGGATAAACTCTACCATTGGGTTTCATTCTTCTTGCGATAAATTCAATATTTCTACTTCTCATTGTATGAATGACTTCAGTAGAAACAACTCTATCACCTAGATTTGTAGAATCAAATCTTTCAGTTACTCTAAAAGAAGTTCCCCTTCTTTGTTGTCTTGTTGTAGTGAGAGTTGTAGTATTTGTAAATTGAATAAACCTATCTCTTCTCGTAGTAGTTCTTGTTTCGAGTCTACCTCTTCCTCTTCTAGGACCTCTACTTCTAGTCCTACCAATTACTTGACTTCCTACTCTAGTTCTACTACGAGATCTTCCAGTTACCTGTGTTCCTCTCCAAGTAGTGTCCCAGGAACCCCACTCTACAGGAGAAATTCCAGTATTACTATCGGCGCCAGTCATACCAATCATGGTATTGAAATTGCCTTCCTGGTCTGCAGTTCTTCTAGATTTTCTGGTTTCAATCCAAGTATCAGTTGCAGGATTAAGTTCAATGGCACCGATCCAGTTAACAACATGGAATGGATTAACATTTTCAGATCTGGTAGCAAATTTGTTTGAGAAATAAACTACATCTTCATAGTTTAAACAGATAACATCACCTTTTTTAATGGTATTTGGTGTTCCAAGATCTTTAACAAATCTCAAGTCAGCTGAAGGATCTGATGATCCTGACGCTCCAATGACCGCTTCAGATCCTAAAAGAAGATCAACTGCAGTAGTATAGTGTGTAGGTCTGAGATGTCCACTTCCACTGTCGATAGCACATCTGTAATCAGACTGACCCACCTCACCAGCGAATATAGATCTAAAATTATCTACGAAGAAACCAGATTTAAATCTATCAAGACCTGTCTGAGAATCTCTGATGGTTAAATTTTTAGTTTCGGTTTCTAGTAAAGAAAGTGCAGTATAATTTTCAACACTTGTAATTCTATCTTCAAGTTGAGAGATATCGATCATTCGATATCTCTTATGTGGAGTCAATATAACCTCAACATCTTCTGTCTTGAAGACGTATGGCGGAAGTGCAATAGTACCTACATCTAAAGATCCATCAACAACTTGTGGTTCTTTTGGTTCTTTTGATGACACACCTTCGGCAAGGAAAAACTCCCCATCTTTGTTTAGATAAATTCTATCAATTCTACCAAGGTAGAAATTATAGTCTAAATTGATAGCTTTATCGGATACAAAGTTAAATGGTGAAGAGTTTGTAGCCTTTGCAAAAGCTCTAGCGTTATATTCAAATGGAGATACCGTTGCGGTTGTTACATCAAATGGAACTACTCTAGGTCTTACATCAATTACATCAGATGCAGCAATAACACCTTCAATCATTGGAATATCAGAAGTATATCTCTGTTTTTCATAAGAGTCTACAGTTACGAAATCACCTGGATCATCGTCATTTAGTAGATAATGATTGAAGATAACTTTTAATTTTCTAGTCGGCGCAGCTGCATCAGACTTTCTTTCTAAGAAAGAATAGTCAGCAAATTCTGCTTTTTGGTTCTCATTAAGTTCAAAGTTAGGTAGAATATCTCTATCACCAACGGTGATAGCAGCAACATTTGCAGTTACCTGAGACTCCTCAAAAGTTACTTTTTCATCAACTTGGAAAGTCTGTTCATTAAGATATACAAAATCTACTTGATTGCTTGCATTATTCACTGTAATTGTACCAACTGCGCCACTGGTAGCACCTCTAACTAATTCTCCCTTAATTGTATTAAGAATATTAGCATTGAAGTTTGTCAGTGTCAGTTTTGGTAATTCTGGTTCATTTACATCATTCGACTCAAATATAGCAATAACATCTTGAACATCTGGTACATTGAGACAAATTTGTTTGTCTTGAACTCTTGTTCCAAATAACTTACCAAAGGTAAGTCCGTCCTGAACAGAAGTAGTTGCAGTACCAGATGACTCTTTAGATGATTTTTCTACTATCAGTGAAGCATTTCTATTGAATACTTTACTCTTAGCTACAAGATCTTTCTTCTTAAATGTTACTGTTAATCTGGCTGATCCACTAGCAACACTGAGATCTTGTAAAGTTATAGTTCTTCCACTAACTGCAAGTTTACTATTGTTTAAACTTTCAACACTACCAGTACTCGTATAAGTTAAATTATAATCTTCTTCATCAAATGGTTCTAATGTCATACTGACATCAGTTTCAAGAGTTTGACTCAATCCATTGTTTGCAATGGTTACATCATACGATTTTCTGACAACAATATTAGATTCTGCAAGATTGGTATCCGATACATTAGACTCTTCTAGAGGAGCATATAAGAACGCCTCATTAAGATTGGTTTCTTGAGGTACTAATTTTAGAACATTAGTTACACTAATTGTACTTCCAGGTAAAGTACCATTTGAAACCCCCGTTACATTCGTAGTAGCACTTACCGTAATGGTCTTAGCACTTTTACTTACATCAGTTACTTTATTAAAAGTAGGTACAGTATCCCCTTCCTTTGCATATGCGAGGATATCTCCTGTTTTGATGCCAACATTAAATGTCTGATTTGGTGATTTAATTACACCACCAGAAGTAATGCTAAATTCATCTCCCGGTGGAGCAATAGAAATGCCTCTGTTTAAAAGAACATCAGCGGTAAATGATGCACTACTGGAATATAGTTGTTTGACATCATTCATACTATAATCTCTGACATCCTGAATAGTTCTGGAGTCATCTTCCCCGTTGATTTTTATCTGTTCATTGGGAATAAATGTACCTGATACCTGATACAACTTAATTTGATTACTACCAGATACAGTTTCTACAAGATATCCATGAGCACCACTATTCTTACCTTCAATGTATGCAGGTAGTGTTAAATTAATTGTGGAGTTGAGATTTATATAATTATAAGTTTGAACATCAAAAAGGCTGACTACAAATGGAGTAGAGTTATCTTGATAATCAGCATTTTTCAGTTTTAAATCATATACTCTCGCAACACCAATTTCAAGACCAGCAGCAGTTCCTCCAGTTGCAGTTCTTTCATCGTGAAGTTTAACAGTTGCAGTAGAGAATCCTACTGGAACAGAACCATGAATATTATTCAGTTCAAATTGTCTACCTAAAGTGAATGGAATACTTGAATTTTCTTTTAATCCAGTAGTTCTGGCTTTTGGTACATCAAGAGAAGTAGTACTAATAGTTTCTACTTCATATCCCCTAACATACGCTTTACCTGGAGAGATTTGTAAAGTTATAAAATCATCGGAAGGAGTTATTCCAGATTGAGTTTGTTGAAGAGGAAGATATACACCATCATTACCAATACCATTGTTAAGAGATTCTTTTACATCAATCTTAAATGGAGTTACATAATAGTGACCAGATTCATCATACGTTCTTCTAGCCAACTCATCATTAATGATATTATATGTACTTTCTTTTACAAATTTTTGAACTATACCATTTTCAATTCTCAGAAGTTCAATAAAATCTTCATCATTTAAATCATCTAAACTCTTTTTGATCAGAGTTGTAGTCATTTTTAATCTATCTGCACCAGGTGCAGCAAAGTTTGAGAATCCTCTTGCATTATCAAACAGATCTGGATTTTCCGTAGATGCAACAGTAATTTCTTCATTAATAAAGAGACCTACCCTATAGGAAGGAGTATCTCCATACTGATCAAGAATAACACTCTGAGAAGGAACATTTACAAAAAATCCTCTAATAAAATATACACCTTCTGCAATTTTTGCAACAGAACCCTCACCCACAGCATCAGTAAGAAGTGTAGTGGCAAATGTAGACTCCGATCTAATAGTAGATAAGGAATATTTTACATCTTGAGTAACTACAAGATTTTCTCCAGCTTCAAATGTAGTTTTCTGATTACCACTCTCGCCTTCATCATTTTCACTACCAGCAGAGTACTTTACATATAAAGTTGCGTTGCCTCTTTCAGAAGCACTTGCAGTAACATAATTTACGACTTTTGCCTTAACACCACTAATTTGTCCTTTGATAGTTTGACCAATCAAAGCATCCAAATAAATTTCTACTGGAACTCCTAGGTGGTTTGCATCAACTTGAACATAAAAATAGTCTGGGTCATATGCAATTTGACCAGGAATTACAACTGATCCTTCTTTAAAGAAGTGTTTACCAAACTGTTCTACTTGATCTTGTAGAATTGACTGTAGGGTAGTAAGTTCTCTTGCCTGAATAGGAGTTCCTGGCTTGAATAAAACCCTCTGATAACTATTTGACGCATCAAAATCGTCAAAGTACGGAGAAGCGTTTAGATTGATATTCTGTGCCATGTTGATTTAGAACTCTAGTACAACTTTGATATCTTCTTTTTGACTGGCGGATCTAGGGATTGGAGCCCTATTATCTATGTAAATTAATTCACCCGATTTTTTATTAAATTCTGCGGATCCAATGCCAGCTACAAAGTCTAGACCTAGTTGGTATATCTTATTATTTATTGAGGTAGTAATACCTTGGAATACAGTATCAATCGATAGTGCAGGTCCTATTATAGAATCGCAATTAATTGTAACACCATAACCAGTTTCTGGGGATGATGTGAATGGAATGATTTTAAATGCAGATTCACTGGATGCAAGACCAGTTGGTTGATAATACTTAAGTACTCCAGTGGTCTTATCCCAAGAAGCAACAAATCCAATAGCAGTAGATCCGACACCAACAGTTTGTTTAATAACCGAGTCAACAGCATATGTTGTTGCTGTAGTCACACCAGAAAGTTTGAGAGCACCCAAACCACTAACCATATTTTGACTTAATATTTCTGTTCTACTATTTGGAATGGTTGGATTTTTCAAAATACCAACTCTAGCAAAGTCATTACCAAGAATAATATCTGGATTTGTTTCAATAGTTTCATATCTAGAAAAGAGTAAAACTCGATATGCGCCCAATTCTCTATAAACATCATATCCATGACCACCCTTTGGTGGCATGATCACATTGAAAGAAGCATATGAAGTAGTTCCTATACCTGTATTGGCTAAGTTTGACAATGATTCTCCAGATTGCGTCTCTGGCGCGCCTGGATAGAATTGAATAGTTCCATAGGTATAATCCTTACCACCATCTGTTACAAATACCTCAGATACTTTGCCAAAGGAATCGATAGTGATTGTTGCTTTACCTCCATCACCATCACCCAAAATAGGTACATTTGAAAAAGAAGTAGAAATGGGTTGATAATTAGAGCCCCTGTTATCAATAAGAATTGTTTCTACTTTACCATCAACCGCATTATTTTTAGTTGAAGCAGTTTCTCCTGCAACACCCCAATTTTCGGGAACTGGAATATATTCAATAGAATCAAATTTTACAATCTCAGATGGTTTAATTGTAAAGAGATATTTCCAAATATATCCATCACCAGAAGTTCCCGCAGCTCTTGGTTCTAAGTCAATAAAATCTGGTACATCAAATGATGGTTTTCCATTTGGATTTTCTGGATCCGTGCCATTTTGCAAACAGATATAAACTCTTAAGTCATCATTGATTACATAGTAATTTGATTGATATAGAGATGTTGCTTCATTGACTGGAGTTCTATTATAGACACTATAGTCGTGTCTATACATTTCATATGTTGTACCCGAAACCCACTCAACCTTTCTCACAAGTCTTCTTACGTCTTGAGACGTAATTTGTTTCATTGCAATAATTGATTGTTTAATTTCGTTTTCTTCTTTAAAACCATCTAATGGAGATGGAGTATTAGTCGCCCAGTCTGAGGTGCCACCTGCCTGCGGTTCTAAGGCATTGGGCATACCAATGAACGTATAATACTTGTCAGTAGTACTCGCAGCGCCGGTAATGTTCTTTACGAAATTCTCGGCGTTAAGAATCCTAAATTGATCCGATATAATTGCAGGCATTTTAGAACAAACAGGGGTTTTCCTTCTTAGTATTTATTGATTTAAATTGACCTAGTTCTGTAAATGAGTGGAGCAGTTCCCAATCCAACAATTCCTTGGTCTCGATTAACAGTAAATGATTGAGGTTTTCCTAAAATTCTATTTCTAAAGTCGTAGATTTTACCCCAAGAATAATGTCCGTAGAATCCATTGGTGTTGACTCCACTAACGTCAGCACCTCTCTGATAAACTTGAATTGAATCACCAGCAACCGAAGAATCGTTCGCTTGGAAGTTACAAGTTACGGTAACAATACCCGCTTGAGCAGTCGTTACCTGTTCAACTCGATATACACCATCAATGAATTCTTGTTCGGTACGCATAATACCTACAACAGAATCTGGATAATTAGCCATTCCATTCAATCCATCCAAAGTAGTGATTCCAACCAATGTACGTCCAATTGCAACATTACTGTTCTGAATTACAAAATAATCACCTTTAGAAAGTTGAGAGTAAGATACGCCGAAAGTATTCAGTGAAGAATAACCAATTCCAAGAGAAGTGTTATCATAAGTCTCAGACTTCAGTATAAACTCAATCTTAGGCGACGTAGTTCCTATTCCAGGTGTGCCGGCGGGGAATGTTGTAACACCAATGATTGCACCAAAATCACCAACTGCCTTAATAGAATCAATCTGTTCTTTCTTGATGATAGGACTTTCAATCAATACTGATGGTGGATTATCTTGTGAATAACCAAAACCACCATTAGTGATAGTAATTGAAGTGACAATACCAGCGGTTTGAGATGTTTGAGCGGTTGCTCTATTGAATACTTGGTCAGAAACTACAATTGTAGAAGCAGAACCAACTACAACATATCTACCATCAATTCCATAATCACCAGAGAACAATAGACTCTTAGGAGTTGAAGATCCTACTTCAGAAACTGGTCTTTCAATCCATGTTTCGAGATCAAAAGAATAATAAATCTTACCACTATCATCGATAGCAACATAGATATTTTCAAGTTCAATGGTTACGAAATTAACAGATACATTAGTCGCCACCTTACTCAGTCCTGCAAGAGAAGTTCCAGTAATAATAGTTCCACTGGATCCACAAATAACGTAAACTCCATTTCGATAAATTACTTTATTCAAGTTTTGACCCGCAACACCTGCGACACTTGTAGAAGTCCAAATTTGACCATTCGGTGATGTCAAGATGGTACTGTTGTTTCCAACAACGATAAATCCAGAAGGACTTGCAGCAACACTATTAATACTTTGAGTAGTATTAGAAGTTACACTTGTAAATGTAGTAGTTCCAATTCCAGAACCTTTGAAAATTGATCCAGCAGTTCCAACTATAGACCAAACATCAAGATTGGGGTTATAAATGATGTCTTTAAGTTGTTGTCCATTTTCACCGTAAGTACTATCTACGGTGTTAGTTTGTCCAGTAGCTGGTTCCAATCTATCTTCTCTGAGAGTTAGTTGAGTCCAATTTGACTCAATAGTCTGACCATAACCAATACTCTTAGTTACATATCCATATTCACCAACAGTAATATAAATATTGGTTCCGCCAACTGCAACAGAATTGAATACAATTGTATTTCCAAATCCAACGGTATTATCAAACCAAAAGTCAGATCCCGAACTAAATGCATATCTAGAGCTACTTCCTACTGCAATGGATACATTACCCTTTTTAACATCATTGAAGGTGTATATATCGGTAGTTAGTCCAGATGTTGTCTTCCAATCATTAATTGGATCTTTAGATACAATAGCACTGGAGGAAAGGTTAATGACGGGATTATTTGTAAATGCATAACCAACACCACCATTAGAAAGAACGATGGAGGAAATAGTTGATGCAGAAGAAACCACCGCAGTTGCAATTGCAACTTCTGTAGTTCTTTCATCCACAATGACTATATGCCTATCATCTTCACTGAGGGTATCCAGTTTACTGAAGATTGGGAACGCATTATCAACATATACCTCAGCATCACCCAGATTTACGTTATTAATAACTCTAGCATTTGGAATAACTCTTCCGGATAATCCTGGTCTTGATTTAGTAATAATAGAACCATTAATGATTCTATCAAACTCCTGTTTTCTCCAGGTTAATGGCCTAACATTATCTGGATTAGTGTCAATACCCACACTAGCATAAGTAAACGTATCGAATTCATCAGAAGCTTGAATCTTCTTGATTATTCTTTCAAATTGATCTCTATCGAGAGGGTTTTCCCTATTTTCAGCAATGATTACTCCATCACCTTCTTTCAAAGTTGCTGGGGGATTGACAGTTTGAACGTCAAGACTTGAACCCCTGAAGAACATCACTGTACAAGTGGAATTTGGTTTTGGCGCCTCAGTGAAGATAACTCTAGATCCACGGAAGTTATAAGCTTTTCTTGGTTCCTGTAGAATATCATTGATATAGATGAACAAATTATTTTCAAGGACCAAATCAGAACCTTCGAGTTTTCTTAGACTCAAGATATCAGTAACTCCATTCTCAGTAACTGTTAAAGTAAATTTCTTTCTAAATCCATTGAACTTAGAAGCGAAATTATCAAAGAGAATAAACTGACCAGGATAAAATCCCGCAAACTTGTCAGTTTGAACTTCTTCTACTGTAATCCTAAATTCTTCAAAACTACTTGCATTAGGATCTTGAATTAATCCAGGAACCTGAAGAACATCACCAACTTTGTAGGCTCTTCCATGATCATCGATTTCAAAATCTTTGACACTAGATCCAACACCAATTGTAACTTTAGCAGTTGCCTCAATACCTATACCAGTACTTACACCAGCATAGTGAAGATCCATATTTGAATATCCAGTTGGAGATGTAACTATAAGTGAAACTGGATTAGATGGATCATATCCTAAACCAGGTATAACGATATCAAATGCAGTGACTGTACCACCAGTTCCAAGAATCGAAGTAATAGAAGACGCAACACTAACATTAGTAGAAGATGCAATACTTACCCCAGGTGGGAACTGATATCCCTTACCGCCACCAGTCAATTCAACATCATAGATTGTTCCTGGTTGACCCGTATAATCAAGAGTACTCAGTGATTCTTCCTGCAATACAAAGAACTTATTATCTCCAAAGAAGCAATCTGTTGGATTACTTGGAACAGATTGAGATCTTGCAAAGGATGCTGTTCTTATATCACCTGGTGTAGATAACTTATATTCAAATACTTTGTCGGTGTCCTGATCAATTAGATACATGAAAGTATCATTATGAGCAAAAGCAATTCCTCTAGCAGAAGTTAATGTCTGTCCACCAGCAAATGCAGAGTTGCCATTATTACTATCGACTTGAATGAAAGTACTCAGTCCAACATTATAAGAATCAAGATCCCAAGCAGAATCTAATTTAATCTGAATGATTCCATTACCCTCAAGCAAGTAAATATATGATCCCGTAGAAGAGATACCAAGACTTCTCGGTGCAATATCATTGTCTATAACTGGATCCTGAATAGATTCAAGATCTGAAGTGGAAATTGTATTTGTAGAAGTTCCCACATTTGTTGTATAATCATATGGAGTTGCAAGAGTTATCTTCTTGATGGAATTGTTTCCTGTGCCGGTAAACCACAATTCAGTTCCATCATCATTGAATACCATACCATGTATAGCAGCATCATGATTGAAAGTGACGGAGGTAATTCCTGAAACACTATCAATCGCCCATGCGGTCGATAAAGTACCAACAAAAATAGCATCAGGTTCACCCGTCTTGTCACCAATAAGGAATTTAGTACCGTCAGCGCTAAACGTTAGTGCTTGACCGTCTTCAGCGACTGTAGAAATTGAAGTGGTTACTCCAGAAATACCGTTACCAACACTTGCAATACCTGCTGCAGACAGTTGAGTTTGATATCCAAATCCAGTAGTGATTGCAACCTTAGAAATTCTACCCGCACTTGGAGTTCCAGAAAGGAATCTCAAAACGTTTTCTGAAGATCCATCAATAGTGAAGTCTTGTCTAGGACGTTGGAATACATTGTTGATAAAGACAAAAGGATTATTATTAATATCAGTTCCTTTGTTTACATCATTAAATGCTGCTTGTGTTGGAGAGTCATTAACTTTAAGAGCAAATTCTGTTGCAGCAATACCAGTGAATGCGAGAGAAATATCATCAAATACTACGTTCTTATCTTCAATCTTATCTGGATCAAATCTCCTACTGAACGCTCTACCATTGAAATTAGATCCAGTTTCAAGACCAACTGGACCAATTTTACCATAAGGTGGAGTTGTGAAGAAGATAGTATCACCAACAATATTATAGTCACCACTTACAATAGTTGCTGCAGCGCCAACGGTATATGCTGCACCGACTGTACCAAGATATTCTCTCTCAACTTCCAGGATATCAGTACCTATTGTACCAACAGACTTAATCAAAATGTACTCATTATCAATATTGATAATGTCATCAGTGACAAGTGAATTAATACCAACAGCAACTTGAATTAAGTCTGTTGACAATCCAACTGCAGATCCAAGAGTAATGTCAAGATTCTTTCTTCTGAGTTGATTTTGGACAATGCCGTCAATTGCAATACTAGTACTTGGATTTGCATCTTTTATTTGAATTGTAGCGGTTCCCACACCAATAGAAGTAATATCAAATGGTAGTGCAGTAGAGAACCCAGACAATTTAAATTCAGAATCACTTTCTTTTAGTAAGAAAACAGAATCTGGTAGAGTGTTTCTACCCAGGACACTTGGAGAGAATGTAATATCATCCCCAGGTGTTACACCGCCAATATTGGTTCCAGAAACTGTGATGACAGAGGTTGATGCATAACCGGATCCACCTTGAGTGACAGTTGCACCTAAAATTTGACCCGTATTGTTTCTACTGATAGTAAATGAAGCGCCAGATCCAACAGTAGCTGAACCAGGAACACTTGTGTATGTGTTATTTGCTTCTGTTTGAATTCCAGTAGGTCCTACAGATGTAACTGTGAATGTAAAATCATTTGCAGTTGAAGTTCCGCCGAAATATGTACCACCAATTGTTACAACCTCACCTACACCAAAGTTCTTACCAGCTTGCACAAGAGAACCAGTTGTAGAAAGTGCAACACCGTTACCAGAACTGTAAGTGACTATGACATCAATTACAACTCCCTCACCATTAGTAGCACCAGTACCAACAACATCATTAAAGTATTGTGTAGTTGGTCCAGGTGGTACAAGAACAGTTGCAACACCTGTTACTGCAATTGGTTGACCAATTCCATTATTTTTAACACCACTACCAGATAGATTATCAACCTCCATGACAACATCTTTTCCACCAGTTGCATAAGATGTAGTTGCAATGCCAATTCTTGTTCCATCTAGAGGATTATAAACTAATTCTTGACCAGATTGGAAGTTGTGATTTTGGAAAGTAAAGATATTATTGACAACATCAACAATTGCAGAATCTCCAGAATCAAAAATCTTCTTAAATAAAGGTTCGGAATTTGAAGTCAACTTGAATGAAGAAAGACCAACTACAATACCACCTTTGGTTAAAGAAGGTGATGTAATAACAGATGGTGTTTGGTCCGTACCAATTCCAATAATATTGGTGACAATACCGACATAATTACGTAAAGAATATCTTACGTTAGCACAATCACCTGTACCAAACCCAACTGAGGGAATTGAAGCAATACTACTATTTCCAATTGCAACTGTCAAAATACCAACAAGGGACTCGATATCTGTTTGAATACTTGCAGTATATGCACTAGCACCAACCCCAGGTAGATTAATAGGAACAATAGTATCATCAGTATAATACAACTCATTTCTAACTGCCTTCTTCATATAATCCATTGCGGATCTGAAGATGTAGATAGACTCAGATTCTTCATAGACAAGACCATCAGTCTTCTGATTACCTTGTGCGTCAAAGTAGAACTTAGTATTTCTTACAGTATGCTGATTGGTGTCATATGCAATGTCTTGAGCAACACCATCAACAATGTACTTAAGATCTCGGAAACACTTGGCAACACCAGTTGAATAGGTTCCAACATTCTCAGCAGGCAATGAACTTATTGTTGCAATTCCAATTGGTCCCGTAACAATAGCGGAAAGAGTAATTATAGTAGTTTGAACATCCTGACATGCATCAACTGCAGTGTTCGAAACTGTCGTTCCAATGCCATATACTGGTGGACCTTCAGAAGCAGCATAAGTTACTCCCATACCATTTCTAACGGCAATTCTCATCTTGTTTCTTGCAACATCGAAGAGATAATTAGTTTCTTCTGACTTAATGACTAACTTGTCATTATCAGGCATTTCACCATTAAAGTAATAAAGTGCTTCTTGTCTAGCATATCTGTTACCACCAGTAAATAAATCAGTTGCAACAGCATCAATAAATCTACCAAGAATCACTCTCGCTTTAGTTTCTTGCGTTGAAATACCAGTGTACTGTGCAATACCTGATATCATTGTTTCATTAATAATTTGTTCTTGGTTTTCTTTGATTAACTTATAACCAATTGCAAATCTATTTTGTTCTTCATTCGCAGTACTACCTGGAATGATGAATGTTGGATATGGAATAGCGACAGATGCAAGAGCTTTATCCAAGATCTCTCTCTTATTTTCAACAATAAGATCTCTAGAATCATGATTGAGGACAAAATAATCGTTCGCTGGATCTTGCAAAACACTTAGATTGAACTGTTGAGGTGTTCCAGTTTGATAGTATGTTGGTGGAGTTTGATTATTAACAACATACTGTCCTAAGAAACGTAGATAGTTAAATCCATAGATGGTTTCGGTAGTATTAATACCGATAGAATTTGCACCACTCCAATAAGAAGATGCAACACTAACAGTATGACTGTTTGCATTATATTTGAGGTCAGAAGAAACTGCGTCAATTACTCTACCAGTCTTAACTTTAAATGCTTCTGCATCATAAGATGTACTAGAAGCAAAACTTACATAGTTGTAATTTACTTTCGCTAAAACTTCATCAATCAAGAATTGTCTATTAAGATCTAAAAGATCTGAAGCATCTGCATAAGTGCCATCCAATTTTTGTTCAGAACTACCATTAAACTGACCAGAAATATCATCAATCTTAATCACTTTATTAGTTTTATTGAGAATAAAACTCTTGATTGGAATTCCCCCATCCATATAGATCTTTTGTGTTGATCCATCTGGAAGCGAATCTTCCTCATAAACCATGTTGAATCCAACTCTGTCATTAAATGATACTAGTTGATCAATGTTTACTAGTAGAGAAGAAGTACTATCTACAACAATTGGTTTTAAATCTGAAGACTTAGCAATACCAACAGAAACTTCTGGTGCGGTTGGTTTAGTAATAAATTCAAAGTCAGAGAACTCTTTGAATCCTGATGGGTGTACAAGAGATCTTACTGGTTCTTTCCAATTATCATAACTTAGTTGACTCTTAATAGAATATGAGAACTTCTGGTAATAGAAGTTGTCTGAAATTCTTTGTTGGAAATCATTTAGAATACCAACAGACTTATCTAACTCACCAACTTTGTCTCTAGAAATTCCCAAAGTAGAACTGAGATTGAAGATACTAAAATACTCAACTGTTCCAATTACTTTAGAACTTTCACCAGTAAGTTTGTCTCCAACTCTAAGTTGTCCGAATGATTTACCAACTCTAAGTTGATTGAGATCATTATCCCAACCACCTTCCATCGCAACTCCAGAGAATGTAGGTCCAGTTACTTTTTCTTTAGAGAGATAAGCAACGTCATCCTTTAGGATCATCTCGAATTGTGGCACCTGTTTCTTGTTAACAAGATAACCTAGAGTAATCTGATCATCATAAACACCGAAAGTTCCAGTAGAGATACCCGTCATATCATAAGTGACGGTATTGTTCGTGGTACTAATTCCAGTTACCTTAAAGAACTTGTAACCATATGCATCAGAGTTAAAGTTTGCTAAATGATCAGAATCTGCAGTTAATCTGCAACCTTCAACAAACACCTCGTCACCAACATCAAATGGGAATGTTGCAGTAGCACCTGAGGTGAGAATATCTGCATTGGATAGTTCCGCAGTAATCGATGATCCATTAATGGTAAAGAAATCAATATCAAATCCCTGGGAATGATGGATAGTAACAATGTCGAGTGCCGAACTAAAATCAATTGCGTTCTCAGCAACCTCAACTTTAGTGATAGAACCACCTTCTAAAGTTGGAATTAACTTGATACCTGTTTTATCTGGAACAATAAGAGTTGGAGTTTGATTATAACCTTTGCCTCCAGTAGTTATTCCAATGTAATCAATAGTTCTGATATCTTTTACACCCACAACTGATGGGGTACTCAGAAGAGGAGATAGAGTTGGATCAGTTGGATAATCAAATCCATCTTTTACTCTTTCATATTTCTCAACTTTACCAATATCATCAGAAATCAACTTAATGTTTGCGTCTTTTCCTTTTGCGGTTCTAATACTCTCAATTAAAGGTAATCTATCATATCCAACACCTGCAAAGTTAATTCTAAGTTTATCAATAGGACCACTTGCAGTTTTTGAAGTAGTTGTATAAGTTACTGTAGTATTGGAACTATTATAAGAAGACTTTTCAGCATCAGTTGGTCTTCTATTAAGATTGAATGAGTAATTGTTATTATCACTAACAGCAATAATGTAATCACTGTTTAGTGAGTGTGGAACTATGTCTATTTTGTTCGCACCAATTACCTTCAAATCTCTAGATATTTCACTCTTTCTTGGATCTGCAGGACCTTTTGGTATTAAGGTGTAATATAGGGCAGACGGAATATCACTGTTCGTTGTTTTAATTTGTACATTCGCATCCACAGTACCAGGAATTCCTTCTCTAATAATAGAAAATCCGTCCTCAGTATTTCCGACAAGTTCAAGTCTTCTGGTAAAATCTGGATCTTCATAAAATTCCAGATCCATCTCAGAAAGACTGGAGTCTGAAATATCAAAACTAATGATATCATTTTTGATGAATTTTAATGGGGGATTTATTTTATAAAGATTGTGATCAGATCCACCTACGGTATTGATATTAACCGTTATTCCCTTATCAATGTCACTAAGATATTCGGTAAGTTTGATTTTATCCTTATCTGTTTTAGATACAAAGTAATACTTATTGTTGACAAGACCATCTGCTGGGTTATCGGAAATATAAACTACTTTTTCTCCTTGCTCAATTCTCTTTCCAGAAAGATCTATGGTATTATCTAATATAGAAATATTACTAGAACCGAAAGAAACCGGCCCTGTAGTCATTTTCCTAATAACAGGATTATAGAAGACAGATACACTGTCAACCTCTCTATTGTTTATGGAGAATGTGATTCTATCTCCAGAATTCAACCCATGAGATACTGCTGTTCCTACTGTTGTACTATATCTCTCAATAGTTCCGGTAATTTCCTTATTGATAGTTGCAAAAGAGTGTGCAGCGCCAACTAAAGGGAAACTCGAATCGAAGTTTACAAACTCTGCAGCATTTAACTGAGTTCCAATACCAGAAGTCGAAGTAAATCCAATGGTAGAAATGCCAACATGATCATTACCAAAGTTTACTGCATATACTGACTGCCCATTAACAAGTGGTATAGAAACACCAGAACCAACATTATTGATGTATAGAGAAGTGCCAGCAAGTCCTATGTGATACTTAAGTTCTTGTCCTGTATAGAATTTGTGTCCAGGAATATAGATAGAACTCTTTGGTACAGTTCTATATTCGACAATAGTTCCACCCACACCAAGAACTTCTCTTACTGATCCAGTTGTTCCAGTACCTACAGTAACTTTTGGATCAAAATAAGTAACTTCGTTAGTATAAACGTAATCATCAGGAACTTCATCTGGATTCAGAGTAATCTCAAAAACAGTTGGTTTTAATGTAATAAGATGATTATCATTAAAAGCTGTGTGGATTCCTGGATACTGTAATCTATTAATATCAAACGCAGAATTATTCTTATCAATTCTAATAATTCTGCAAATTTCTGTACCAATTCCGATCATATCTTCTGTACGGAATCCACTGATATCATTAACATAAATTGTAGTTGTGACACCAGTAGCGCTGATCATATCAGCGGTCAACTTAGTTGTTTTATTTCTAATACTTACTACCCTGTCACCTTCTACAGACTTTGCGGATGTTGTAGAAATGCCAGAGACGTTAATAGTTTCATTGTTTAAAATTTCATGAGGATCGGTAAGTTTACATTCTATAGTATCTAATTTTTTAAGATCAAATACAACACCAGATGTTACTGTTTCATTTACCCCGAAGGTATTAACAGTTTTGCCTTTAATTTTGGAGATGGCAATATTTGCACCACCGCCACTTTCTCCTCTATTTTTAATTACTAAACTATCACCTACTTTATATCCATCCCCTGGAGAGAAGACCGCAGTGTCTTTAATACCAGAAGTTCTTATTTCTGAGACTCTAAACTCTTGTTTGAATTTTTCATCAACTTTGTCAATTGGTCTATACTTAGAATTATTTGAAGTAATATAATACTGAGATACGTTCCTGGTTAATCCATGAGAAGCAATATCAATATCTTGGTTAATTGATGGTAAGAAGTTTTCTTCAATAGGTTGAGAGTGGAAATATGGTCCAACGAAATACGGATAAGTTGGTTGAGATTTTCCAGTTTGATCAGTATTCTGGGAGACAAAATATGCATAAGTTCCATCTGGATATTCTGGAGTCTTACAATATCTGCCATTATTTTCATCAAGATCTCCAGTTCCGTTATAAACGTAATCATTTACAAAGAAACCTGCCGTAAATGTTGGATCAGTTGGTCTAACCCCAGGTGTATTATCTACATTAATTTCATATCCAGTTTTGATTTGTTTTATTCCGCCGCCAAGAATATTTTGATATCCATATGGTCCATAGATTGGATTACCATCATATGCAAATCCTATAATTGGTGAGTGTACTTTATTATTTTGAGTTTCTACATTATTCTGAGTAAAGTTATCACCTAATTGATATCTTAGTTTTTTGGGAACGAAGAAGTTAACAAACTGAAGTCCTAAGGATTCATTTCTACTTGGGAGTAAAAATCCATCATCTTCATCAGAAATTTGATCTTTAAGTTTTTCTACCTGATTAACTTTCCAGTTAGTTACGTTAGCTAAGAACTTAGCATTTTTACCTCTAGCTTCAACAGAAAGTGTAGTAGTTCCATTAACATAACCAACACCACCATTTAGAACTTTAACTGCAGTTATTTTGCCAGATTCTACAGTAGGAACCAAATCCGCAAAATTACCCTCACCACTAACAATAATATCCGAGTCTAATCGATAACCATGACCTTTGTTGATAATTTTAACACCAACAATAGTACCATCTACAATGATTGGTGCAAGAAGAGCTTTACTTTGTATTTTTGTAGTTCTTGCATCGGGTCTTCTATGATAGTTGAATTGACTTGTACATCCATAAGCAACTCCACCATCTTCTACAAAAACATCATCAATAGATCCAAGGATTTTTGGTTCTAACTCTGGTGATACAATATCAATATCTCCTTGTTCTGCAGTAGTATTGATAGAAATAACAATTTTAGGATATGCAAAAGTGTGAGTACCTACACCAATACCACTGAAATTAATAAACTTCTTATGATCATAATTTTCAGTAGGTACAATAGTTCCAGCAATAGCAACTCTAAATCTATTTGTGTCTAGTACATCTAGATAATAATCAGCACCAGTTTGCATCCCAGATATTACAGTATCAGTAGTAAAATAATGTACTACTTCACCACTATTAAATCCATGATTTTTTGCGTAAATATATGAATCATAAGTATTAATTCCCGATCTATTACCAACAGTATTGTCAGAAGGAATTTTTACAGCTCTATTAGAATACCCCTGTCCTTTTTCTTTTACATAAATTGTACTTATAGTATTTTTTACAGTAAGACTCTCAATTGCATGGAAACCAGAACTAATTCCAGTAATACTGATAGTATTAATTCCTACAGCAGCATCTTGTGGAGTGCTGTGAAGTTTTACAATTTGCGTAGTGGGTGTGGAAACGTAATAATGCGAGTCTCCAACTAAACCACCAATGTTTGTATTCTTATTACTATTATAAATTACTTCCTCACCTATTTGAAGATTGTGATTTTCACCGAAGTTAATTGTATTTGCAGCAATATCAATACCAGGTTGAGTTGGTTTGAACTGGAGAACTGTTCTTGTTTTAACTAAATTTGACTCTAAAACACAACCAGTTCCATTTCCACCAGTAATAGAAATTTCTGGTTTAGAAGCATATCCAACACCAGCTTTCAGTACTTTAATTTCTTGAACAGATCCACTGACATTGACATGCGCTTTGCAACCAGATCCCTGAGAATCAACAATCTCCAACTGCGGTGGATTAATGACATCATAATCTTCACCAGAATTTGTTACCTGAATATCAGCAATTCTTCCATAAAATACATTTTCATCAAATAGTGTTGGAGATAAGATCTCAACCCCATTTCCCAGCATTCCGATATAACGATTATCAGTTGATCTACGATTTTTATCATCAAAGAAATTTTTCTCTTTAGATAAGTTAAATTTCTTAAATAATTTTTGATTTTGAATATCTTTGTTTTCGTAACTTGCTCTAAACAAATTACCAACTACCCCACCGTTTGGAGTAAATGAAACGTGTTTGTTTCCAAAAGAATCCGCCTTACTGAAAGATAAGGATAAGTTATCTTTATCTATCGAACTTATGAAATAAAATCCAGTATTAACACCGATAGATGATGAGTCTGTTGGAATAAAATATACATTTTCTCCATCATAAAATCCATGATTAGTGGAGTTTATAATTTCAGTAGTGTTTACGCCAACCACACTCAGTATTTTTTTAGTATCAGATGCAAATACCTGATAGTTTGGCATTCCAGTAGAAGTTACATAAAAATCCTTTTCGTTCGGAGTTATATAAGTATTTTGGACACCTGTTGGAATTTTTGAAATATAATTAAATTCACTAGTGTAGTGATTTCCTTTTAAAATTGTCTTAGATAAAATAACAGAATCACTAATAGTATGATTTGTTGATGTTATTTGAACAACTACTTCTTGAGCATATTTTTTTATTTCATTAGTCGATGGATAAATAATATCAACAATAGTTGCTCCAGAAGTCCTAAATTGATCATCTGAAAGACTTACTGGTTGTCCTACGTAAAATATAATTGAATCAAATAATTTTATGCGATACTTATTGGAATCTACTTGACTAACAGATTCAATTGTATGATCTGTTGGAATATTATATAACCAACTATTAAATTCTCTAAAGTCTCTAAGATCTTTACCAAATCCAGAAAGAGAAATTACATCATCTACTTTTAGATTAGAAGTTGCACTAAAGTCAATATCATCAACAACATTGGTAAGTAGAAAATCAACTTTGGACGTTTGTCCAAATCCAATATAACTATATGCAAATTTATCTTCAACAATAGAAGAATTTACTTCTAATTCTGCACTAATTCCTTGACAACCCAAAAACTGATTGGTAGTTTTATCTGTGTAAGAAACATCGATATAATTATTAGAACCCTTTGGTTTGATATGTACGTTACCGGCCTTTGAGAATCCAACGGTAGAGTCTACTAGAATGTTGTCAGACCCCGTTGGCACGTCCTCTAAGAGTCTTGTTTTACCAGACGCCTCGAATAGATTGGAGAAGTCTGAAGAGTCTAAGGAAACCTCATAGAAGTCTCTTCCATCTATAGGTCTATATTCAATATTATAAATTGAGGATGATACAGTACCAACACCAGCAATATTTTGTAGAAGTGGATTTCCTTTAATTAGTAGTGGATCTCCGCCACTAACTTTTTCTAAAAGAACATTTTTTGTAATAAAATAGTTATTATCAGACGGGACCAACATGAAGTCCTGTGGTTTAATAATTTCAACATCTTGACCAAAAAGAACTTTGAAAAGAATTTTATATGAAGTATCAGTTCCTTTTGCTCTATAAAAATCTTTTGCCCTTGTTAAAATATTTTGAACATCAATACCATCTGTGAATTTCCTGTTTTCAAATCCAGGTAAAAATTCAGTTTTAAATTTAATAAAAAATTCTTGTAAGAAAAGATTACTTAAGTTATAAACTAATGTTCCAGCAGCATGATCTGCACTATTAGAATCTCTAAAACTTAGAAATTCAGTATCTTCAGAAGATTTGATAGAATCTGTTCCACTAAAACCTCTTGTGCAATTTTCAAAAGTCGTTGATGTTTTAGTTTGATAGTGAATTATTTCATCATCAATTTTTAATAACCCATTTTTATCCGGCCAACCTAAAGTACTAGCTACCTGAATAGTATCATCAATTGTTGTGATACTTGTTAGAGAAGCAGTATAGGGGATTAGATTATCAATCCTAAACTCTTCAATATTTTTATATTCCTTTAAATTTACTGCAAGATCAGCCGCACCACCCCTAAAATCTAAGGATTTATAATACTGTTTAAGAAAACTAGTAAACGTAGGAGCGTCCTGAAGTAAAAAATCAGGAATCTGAGATTCGATAATCTCGTTGATGCTAACTCTCTTTTTTGTCATTTTATCTTGTGAACTGTCCGTTTAGGTAGCTAGATGTAGGAACAAACAATGTTGCAGCAGTATTCTCGCCTGAGGTAATAATATCCTCCACTGTATTTACCACAGAATTGCCAACGTCAATTTGGAGATATAGATCTTTCAATCCAATAATGTCATTAGATTCGGGTACTGCTTCCACTTCAATAACATTATTATTTAACGTAGTAGATGTTATATTTACAACATCTAAAAGTATCTCTCCTTTAACATAATCAATTGTTCCAGCATTCACTTTAACAATTGAAGGAATGTTATTGATAAGTTTAAAGAAAAAGACTCTGCCTGTACTATTATTAGTAGCAATATCACCCATGTACAAGATATCATTCACACCAGATATTTTAAATCCCGAAGATTTAATAGAATATCCGTCTTTTTTAATATAGACCTTATTTCCAAAACAAATTTCATAAGTTGCAAAAGTATTGAAAGCTGGAGATATGTCTCTACGCATTCTTACTTTTGTAATGTTGGAAGTAATCGCTTGATCTGTGTCGTCAATTAGTGCATTAACTTTTGAATATTTAACTCTTCCACCAAAATTGTTAGTATCACTCGATCTCGAATATGTTGTTAAAGTATTAAGTACTTTTGTTCTAATTAAGGAAACATCTGAAGTCTGGTTCTTGTTATAGTAAAGTGTGGTATCAAATTCAACAAACAAATATTTTAGATCAATAAGTTCAGGTTTAATACCCGCAATTGAGTACTGTTTTAAAGATCTTGAGATTTCTTCCTTTGTAATTTGAGAAAGTGTATTTGATCCTCTTGGTTTGATTGAAATAAACACTTTTCCGTATTCTGGAGGATCCAACTCCTCACCCCCGTAGGCGGTCACAGAATCGATGTTAGTGAAAATGTATGGAATGAGTCCTTTATAGTCTGCCGCGGTCACGGCACGGAACTGTGAGGAGTATACACGGGGTGCCAAGTACTTAATAGAGTCGAGAGTTTCAATATCGTCTCCATTTTGCGCTGCGGAAATTGTTCTTAGAGCAGAAAGTCCACTTGTGATTGGATTTTCATTATTATCTTTTAAAATTCCCGAAAAAGTGAAATTTACAGCTCCATTTCCTTCCCGACCACCACTTACAATGTATGAAACTTCGATAATTGACCCAGAAGAGGGGTTTTTACCTAAAATTCCGTCACCAAAGCGAACTTCGTACCTCTGATCAGTAACTTCCTCTAATAGAAAGAGTCTAGAATTGCCATCTACGTTCAAAATGTCGGTATAAAGCGAGTATTGTTCCGTTACATTCGTTTTTACAGTAACTCTTACCGTTGTTGTGTCAATATTTGCATTTGGAAGAACAAATCTTTGATTAGGAATTGAAGAATCTACCGTAAAAGTGTTTTTTACAAAAATTCCTTCATAAATTTCAAGATTTTCAAAGGTAGCTTGACCCTGACTGTCTACCAAGGTAGTAAAATCTTCAGGAATCGAGTAAATGTATGAAGTATCAGTTAAACCACCCTGTGCAACCTGTCCTGCTTTAAGAGTAACAGTTCTAACATCGGTACTATCTGTCAAAATGATGTTAAAAGCTACTCTTGCTCGTGCAGAACGAACAGATCTTGGGGTATAACCAATATTTCTCGCTAGTGCAACAACATTTTCTCTCAATGTTGCACTATCAAGGAATACCTCGTTCACTGTCATGTTCGTATTGAACGCAGTGATGTACGAGTTATATGCTAATAAGTCAATTAAGACTGAAAAGTTAGATCCTTCAAAGTCAAAATCAGTAAAATCACTACTGGATCTAAGATAGTCTTTAATTTGAGTTCTTAGATCATTAAAATCTAAGTTAGTAAACTGATTGAAGGACATTAGATTCTAGTGGGTTCTAAGATAAACTCGATTTCTTGTAGTGGTGCAGATAATCCAACGATATCATATTCAACTTTACAGTACAATTCATGAGAATCATCCTCAAAAGTCACTTCTACCTTCAAATTATCAATTCTGGATTCAAAGTTTCTTAATAAAACTTCAATTCTAGACTCCAAATTAGCAGCTAAGGCTGGCGATCCCAGTTCAAATAAAGTATTATCGAGGTCAGTGCCTAATAAATCGTTGAAAAACCGTTCACCGATTCTAGTTTTCACTAGATTCATTACGGATTTCTTAATAGCATCCTCATTTTTGACAGGTAATATGTCATTTGTCACAGGATTTTTCGCAAATGTGAGACTAATGTCTTTAAAACTGCGAGATGTCTTCCTATATTTAAGAGAGGAATTGTTTATGTCCCTAATTCCTAAGGCCATTTGGTGTTATCAAGAGGTCTTAATATATGTATAAGACTATTCAGGGGATTTGTATTCCAGTGACTCGTCGATTAATGCTTTTTTTGCCTCATAGGGACATGGATTTTTGACTTTTTGTATTAATTTTTTATCTTCACCTAAAACTTCATCCAAATATTCTTCACTCCAGTAATTGTAATAATCAGTTTTTGCTAATTTCTTACGCACTTGTGCAATCTTTCTCTTTGATTGACACAAAATCATATTGAGTTTTGAATTATTTGTCTTAACTCCATTAATATACGTGTTCTCACATGATAAATCTTCCACAAACCAATAGAGTGGATATTTTTCATTGTATAGTTGAACCCACCTTCTAATTTTCTTGGGTTTCCAAAAATCCTCGACAATAAAAAGGATGACATCATACCCAGGTTCGGGCACGATATCATCAATTGGAGTATCTTTAACTAGAGTATCTGATCCAGATGCATAGGGACAAATGGCAAAACCACCAAGTTCCTTATGTTTTTTAGAAACTTGTTCTATCCATTCATGGACATGAGATTCACGTTCTGTCATTAGATCAGCCTGCTGCTAATGGTGATGCAGTATTCTTTTTGGTTTGAGAACGTGCTTTGGCATTTTGTGCAACATCATACTTTGCATCCAAAGTTCCGTCTGGAGTTGCAGGTGGATTATCTCCTGGATTTGGTCCTTTTGTTCCCATGATACACCTATAAGTTACGTTACAGGTATTTATCGATAATTTTACTAATCTCAACAGAGAGTCGCAGATTTCCTCTCTCACTCATATGATTGAATCCATTGCAACGAAGCCCATATCGATTATCTAAAGGATTTGGGGGATATTCTGCATACGGATCAGAGGGGCTTACAAAATCAGGTGGATTGTTTGGATTCGTAAGATGGTAAGTTGAGATAAAAGTTTCTTTGTTCTTACCATCGGAATAATTAAAGAACTGATGACATTCATCCCAATATATGTGCAAAACACTGTAGTCTTGTAACTCACTCAACATTCTTTTGCAGTTCTTAAAAGAATGCTCATCATCACAATATTGAGATGGTCTTGTAGGATCAGTATGAAAGATGATTACATAACCATATTCATCTTTATCTAAAGTGTTATGAACATAATGAGAAATGTCACCCTCACCAGAACATGATACTGCGTAAGAGTGACACTCAACTTCTAGAATATTTGCTAAGAAGTAAATCCAAGACCCACCTTCACAATCTAACATTCTATTTGATTGTGAATTTTCACCAACTGCTGCAAAACTATCACCATAGATTGCAATCTTTGTTCTTGGTTTTTCTACTAGAACTTTTTCTGCAATGTATTTGCCTTTGATTCTATCAGTGAATGACTCAAAGACTTCACGTCCCGTTTCGTCAATTACTTGACCAGGGTACATGAAGTCTGCCATTGGTCCAGGTGCTGCTCTAGCAACATTCTTATCAAGCATCAACGACCCTGACCGCGATATG
>Ga0257114_1000514_pt1 | contig 30503 bp, 40 predicted proteins | sample SI112_10mmetaG_FD_190149 | JGI IMG/M metagenome (GOLD analysis project Ga0257114, IMG submission 190149) | Marine microbial communities from Saanich Inlet, British Columbia, Canada - SI112_10m | ecosystem: Environmental > Aquatic > Marine > Inlet | place: Canada: British Columbia | collected...
TTTTATACAAATAACTAGTTAGAGTAAAATCAAACCGGAAATGCGCATTAACGCTTTCGGGTCGCCTACCGCTTCACCTATGGTGGAACGATAGGACATCCGATTGAGTGGGGTCAAACCCACACCAGACTGAGAACACCGCAAACTGCTTATTGCAGAGAGATGGTAATGTAGGGGTACAATGATGAAACGGGTTCGCCCCCGTCTAGTCAGACAATTGAAACTGTAGTATTGCAGGTTCTCGGTCACCCCCTACCAGATGATGAAAACTATATCATTCGCACAAAGTATGAGAAAGCAATTTGCCGACTCATACAAACGAGACGGGCCAGCGGAAATTATTCCGGGGACCGGTATCATGAACTACCACCTTACAGATTCCAAAAAGGAATGAATAAGGTAAGTAGTAAATGCACTACGATAGTATTGCACTAGGGAAATTACTATGAGTAACAACAACCAAAAAATTACGCAAGCAGACAAACTAATGAAGAGATGGGCAGGACGCAATCCTGACAAGTCACGAATCCCCGGAGCAACTCCGGAGATGACTGGCTTCAAGGCTCGAATGAAACTCGCCAAGAGCGAACCATTCAAGTCCAACCCTGAATACGCATTGGGATGCGCTCGCTTGCTTATGACATACAACATTATGACACACAAAGATTTGTCATGGATGTTAAACAATCACCCTGCTTGGGCCCAGATTATCAAAGATGGGAACATGGACGTCAATGGCGCTCTCATGGAAGAAGCAAAGCAATCTGCTTGGGGACAGTCACACAAAGTGACTGCCACTATGCACTTGTGGGGTACCGCAACGGTCACTTATGAGGGCCGAAACGGCGTAAAGACAGAAGAGGTCAACCTTGGCCTTGAAATGATTAGATACGAAGGTGACACCCGTCCCTTTGTCGCACTGAATCTGGGAGGAGGTAGTGCAATCAAACATTTCCTGTTGAAGACTGAGGCTGAACGCCCTGACTTCACTGTTAATGACGACAGCAACACGCGCCGTTTTGTTAGCCGTCGCACTTTGGATGAAGCGAAAGCCGAAGAAGAAGAGCGACAAGAAAAGGAATTGGATAACCAAGCAGACAATGCTGTGGCCCGACTCCTCGCTGGCAAAAGCGTTACCTTGGGTATCACGGCTTCTGCCGTGAAGGACACCCCTCGCAAAGAGCAATCTAAGCGAAAGAGTCCATCATCCTACTCGGCTCATCGAAGCCGATGATGTATGTCAAGCAGATAACAGCCAGACTGTTACAACCAAAGATTCGCAGCCCTCGAAACTGCGATAGGTATGCCAGAGGGTAGCAGGGGTTCGCCCCTACTAGTAAGAGTAGAGAGAGCACACGCGTTTGCGATAAGTAAACGTGTGTTCTCTCTTTTTTTTTTATCCTGTACTTGATATACAGTGATAGATTACACTAGATGAGAGGTAATATCCTATGAGTCATATGGTTAAAGGAACAACGAACTTTACTGAGGAAAATAAAGAAATCCTCATTGAAGCATTGAACGAAGCATACCCCGGATGTAGCATCCAAATGGACACACAAATGAGTAGTCGCGGTCGCCCTATGTGCGATATCGTGGTTAACCGTAAAAGTGGTAGTCAACTTGGATTCCGCAAATTGAATGATGGAACTTACGAGTGCCATACATACGAACCGGGTTACGGAAACAAGGCTGTGCAAAATGCACTAAAGCCTGTTTACGAGCCTTACGGAAGAGGCGTTGCCCGAGACATGATGAAGCGAAACCCGAATCTGCGAAACTACCGAATGGGTAAAACCAAGGAAGTAGAACGCAACGGTAAGAAGATGAAACGAATCCGACTGCAACAAGCAGGAGGTGGATACTGATGGCTGCACCACAGTACATCGACTTCTTCATTGACCCCGACACGGGTGAAATGGAAATTAAGATAGAAGGCTTTCCAGACGCAGTCTGTGATGCCATGGCTGCCGAGATTCTGAAAAATCTCGGTATGAAGGATGCGAAAGTCACCAAGACCGGCTCTTACGAGGGCGGGGATGGGCAGACGCGCACCCAATCTATCTCGTGAATCGCTTCACAACTAGGTGAGTTAAATTAAACTGAGGGAGAAATCCCTGTGACGGACGCGTTTCACACGCTCCTAAACGCACAGTACGCATTCGAAAACTAGTAAGCAAACTAGCCACTGATGTGGCATAGACGCACAGTTTTCAAATCTGACGCAGGAAACAAAGCACTTACGCTTTGCGAAACGCGATAAAGAACTACGTACAACTACTCGTGGTCCCACCACGATTAATCTAGCAATGACTCCAGTGACTGGAGTCACTGGGCGGACACGCAACTTTCAATGATTTATCCTTGGACAGTTAGCGCTCAGGAAGTTAACCTGAATGATATCGATGCATAACATCTGCCGCGCAGGCAGAAGAAAGCAGATAAAATCATTTAGAATTAAAACCCTGAATATTGTGGTAACCCACGTCTGGGAGCGCAGTCGCGCGAGACGGGTAGTAAAAAGAGGAGAACTAAACCAAAATCATTTTGCGAAATACAAAGCAACAAGAAGAAGCATGCGGCGACGCCGTACGCTCTTCGTAATGAAACACTGCAAGAAACCGGTTAAAAACCGGGAAGAAACAAAATTTTCTGAGTTAAAATGAAATACCATGAGGAAGAGAAGAGCATGTAAACAATGCCCGGAACTGAAGAGTATACACTATAGGTGTGCACAAAAATGGAAAGACGCCAGAGTTCTGGCCACATAAAAAACAAAAAGAAAAAAGAGTTGTGAATTCCAAAACAAAAATCCTGACGAGCCAATATGGTCCCCGGGACAAAGCAATCAATAGAATTCCAAACGCGGTGCCCATCGATTCAGAAATGAATCTTGAGCACAAGGTACGCTGAAGAGATAGCAGACAAAGTAGTTTATCTAACAAATAAACCATTTCAATCTCAATCTTTCGTGTACACTGCAGCAAGCGGGAACAACATCCCGTCGGAAAATGAAATTAGAGTGAAACAAGTCACTGGTGTTGAGGATGCCCCCTACCCTGCTATGCAGGTTGGTATCCCTAACCAACCCTTGACTCACCACCAGTACTTTTGAGTACACCAGAGGATTATCAATGGATAAGAATTTTAAGAAAATAATGGAAGCATGTATGGGAGCAAGTATACCCTGTGCAGCATGGAGTACGACTGGAGAAGTGGACCAACTAATCCACGAAACAGTTGAATGGGCAGTGAAGTATGGAAAGAAAACCCCTGCGGTTTTCGTCTGGCGCGAGAGTGTCGGTTACCAAGAATACGCTGCCTTTGTTACCAATGAAGACGGAACGAAAGTCCGAACCCAGAGTCTAGACCCTAGCACCGCAGCGTTTGAAATAACAGCGCTTGAGGATGCAGTCTTTTCTCCTGACGACGATTTCCCGGGCGCTGCTGTGCCCTTCGCCATCGACTTTATTCGCGACTTTAACGTCGACGAAGAAGGTCGCTCTGCAATCTTTGTATTGCGAGACTGGCACCGTCACATTGAATACAACATTGACCATGTTGACAGGCAACTTGCTTTGTTTGAACAAATCACAACTGGTGATGAAAAACACATCATTGCGATTGGACAACCCTCGTGGACCGACGAAAACATCCCTGTGGAATTGAACCCACACATGTACCGGGCCACGCTGGAACTCCCAGACAAGGCTGAAAGGCTCGCGATAGCAACTGAATGGCACCGAGAGGTCCTTCTTTCGCAATCGCGAGATTTTCCCGAACTTCAAAAAGTTGACAATGAACATCTCGAAAAGGTCGCTGACGCTACGGGCGGATTAACCCGCATGCAAACTGTTAACGCAGTCTGTATGGCAATTGCTAGCACTGGCACCTTCGATATCGACTTTATCCTCGATGAAAAAAGAAATCTTGTTAAGCAGGCTGGTTTTGAAATTACCAGACCTGAATCAGGTTTCGAGCGTATCGGTGGACTCACTCCTCTCAAGGAGTGGGCTTCACGGCTTCGCCAACGATTTACTAAGGAAGCGTTTGATTACGGCTTCTTGTCTTACCCTAAGGGGCTGTTGATGGCCGGTGTTCCCGGCTGTGGAAAGTCTGCTATTGCTAAGGCTATTGCGAACGAGTGGGGGATGAACCTGCTCACCGTTGAGGCTACAAACCTCAAGGGTTCGCTTGTGGGTGAATCTGAGGCTAAAACCAAGCGTCTCTTTGATACTGCCAAAGCAGCGGCTCCAGTTATCGTCTTCGTTGACGAGGCTGAGAAGTTGCTAGGTAAGTCAGAGGGTACAAACGATGGTGGAGCCCATGATGCAGTCCTAGGTCAATTCCTGTCATTTATGCAGGAAGACGACTCTGGAGTGTTCTTCATGTTTACCGCTAACAATATGGAGAAGTTCTCCCCCGAACTGGTAGACAGGTTCGAGGGGCGATTCTTCATTGACCTACCGTCTGCTGGAGAGCGAGAAGAAATTCTCGGTATCCACCTGCAACACAGGAAGCAGAATATTGAAGACTTTGACTTGGCCGAACTTGTTCGCGCCTCCAAGGACTTTTCTGGTAGAAACATCGAGCAGTCGATTAAGCGAGCAATGGGTATTTCTATGGCTGATGGGTTCCGACCTCTCAGTCAAGAAGACCTATTGGAAGTATTCAAGGTTGTTATCCCGACTTCTAAAACCAAGAAGACGGAGATTGAGACCATGCGTACGTTCGTTGAAAACGGAATGATGCAAGGAGCAAACGATACCAGTGGTTCTGCCACTAAAGGACCGTCTGCCTCCAAGTTGAAGAAGTTTGACTAAGGCGAAAGCCTACTAGGAGAAAATAATATGTCGAGATTTATTCGAGATAAAGGAGTTAAGAAGCGCGAAGAAGTAGCGGAGATGCTAGACATGGCTGTATTTTGCCAAGTCTTTCTGACTGCGCACTACATTCGCAACGATGACGATAGTTACATCCCGTTGATTCAGCGGGGACAACTAGACCGTATGCCCAAAGAGGTAGCAGAAGAAATGGACTCTATGTTCATGCTTGCTATCAAAGAACTCGACAAGATGGGCGAAGACCCTGAAGCGTTTATGAAAAGAGCGCGAGACGAGAAGTACGACCCAGTCAGTGACTACATTGACACTCCTGAGATGAAAAATGCTCTAGGCAACGTAATCATGCGAAGACTTCGAATTACCGAAGGAATCCATGACGAAGACGAAGCCTTCGAGAGAGCAAAAGAACTTATGCCTGAAGTTAGAGACGCGATGCACCAATTTGTTGCACTGAATCTAGCGCAGGCCATGCGCAACATTGTAGAAGAACTCGGTAAGAGAGGATTGAAAGACCTTTCCAAAGCGAGCACTTTGATTAAACCCAGAGTCGCAATGATTGATGATGGAGCCATTGGCTTCGCTGCTGAAATAGATAAAGAAGCGCTTGAAGAGTTGCTTTCTGGAAATAAAGAAGCAGACGATAAGAAAGTTAAGTTCGACCCCGCTTGGGGTTAATTTGTTTCTCACTAGATGAATAAAATTGATTTAATCATTAAAGATGTGGATGCGTCGACTGCCCAGAAGATTCTGGCGCTGTTGAATAAAGACGAATCTGTAACTGTGGAGAAGGAAGTCAAGTCTGCCCCTGTGGCTGACAAGGACAACCTACTTTGGATGAAGCGCCGACTGGCGGAAGCACCCAAGGAAAAGAAAACGTATACTTGCAACAGATGTGGCAAGGTATACACTTACGCAAACAGTTACAACAGTCACCGCACTCACTGCAAAGCACCTGAGACAAAGGAACCTGTTTCCGAAGAACCAAAGCAGCCTGTTAAGGCCAAGCCAAAGTTCAAGCGAAACATTAAGGTTCCCAAGAAGCCTGCCAAGAAAGAACAACCAAAGTACAAGAAAATCAGCGATGATGACCTAACTGACATGGTTGTTGCTATCTTGACTGGTAACCTAAACGCAATTGTAACATCCGCTCAGATTAGCGGTAACTACATAACGAGCCAAAAGAAGAAGTTTGGCGCAAGCCCGGAAGTAATAGAGATGTCAAAAACTCTTGAGCCCCGAGTTGTTAAACTTCTAAAGAAGGCCTCGAAAGTGTTGGGACCTTCTCAGTGCATGAGTATGCCTATCAGTCCTAACGGGCTACAGGTTGCTCTCTTTGCTAAGAGCATCAGTGCTAAGGACTTGAAAAAGAAACTTAACTGATTTACGCTCTACTAGATATAGGTGCTCTAGTACCGAATCACCAGTGAATAATGAACCAAAAATTATGAGCATCGCCCCGAGTTTCAACTGTCAGTTGAAATGCGACGGGTGTTACCTGACAACAGATGTAACGAAAGAAATGCGACTAGCAACCAAGACGGATTACTATTGGAAGAGAGCAATGAAGATGGGTGTGGCTAATGGCTACACCGAACTTGCTATGACTCTTAACCCATATCCGGGCGCTATAGAGCATACCACTAAGTTGGCAATGATGGCTAAAATGGCCGGATTCGAAACTGTGAATGTTACAATGAGTTGGGGTAGCATGGACTGGGATAAGCAATTTAAGAACCTGCTTAGATATGTCGATGTTATTACTGAAAGTGTAGACGAGAATCGGAAGAGCCATGCTGCTCGACTGATACAAGACGAATCATTATATGAATCAGAAAGAATACACACAAACCTAAACATACTGTGGAGCCCTAAGTTGATGAAGCAATTCGTTGACAAAAAAGGCGAAGCATACGAGTACATCACCCAAGCGATAGAAGTGTATGAGTATATGAAACTCCATTACAGTGAAGTCAAAGGTGATTTTACTGTTCAGCATCTTATCCTTAAGCCACTGTCCCTTTACGGCGACTTTGACTTTGAGGGAGCATATCAGACGATTATGAAAGACGTACCTCTGGGAGGAGACGGCGGACTTCATGTTGGTGATGTGGCATTCGGAAACTTACTTGGGCTAAATGACTGCCCCGGTAAGCGGATGATAGACATTGACCCTATGGGCTTCGCTAGACGATGCCCAGAGAATCCGATTGCTTACGATGCAACAGACTTGATGAAACTGGAAGGATACCTGAAAGATGGTGTTCCTAACTGTGGAGACGCTTGTAACTGTATTACTGGTTAACAGTAACTAGAGAGAAACTATACCGAGGGAGCAATCCCTGTGACGTACGAAACGCACGGTTATCATCGTGTTTATTAGAAAAGATTACTTTAAGCCCGACGCCTTGTGAAAATCACAAGGTAAGCGCCTAACCGCTACGAATTGTGTTAAGGAAAAATGTTAGTTAGATTGGCTAGTGCATACGCACTGGCAGGTCGCAGCAACACACCCTTATTCCTTAACACAAGTCGTACCCGTTAGCCGTCTAAAAGCAATCCTTTCGATAAAAACTTGATAACCTAATCATACAGACATCGTCTACGACTTGTAGCGCTAACGGATGTATATACTGTACCAAAGCGCTTACAGCGCTATCGCAGTACAGTGAATAACTTACACTTAAAGAAAGCATTTGTTTCTTCTGCTCCTGAAGCAACCGCAGATACTGGTTAGTTGGACTGTCCCTAAGGGGATAAGGCGACGGCTCTGAATCTGCTGCTCACTTCAGAAGCAGAAGAAATAAATCTTTCCTTAAGTGTAACTTATTGCACTTAGGTGTTTCAGAGAATGGTGACTCTCACCAGATGATAATTGAAATTGTCAAGAAAAATATATGGGAAGTAAAAGTCATCGCTGATGATGGCAACCAAACGAGAAAACTCCTTGAGACATACGAAGAATTGACTTCGTTTGTTGAGGGAGTTCTCGCTGGATACCACCCAAATCAAAAGAAACTTGAAGACTACACAGGTGAGTAAGATGGATGATAAGTTCGCGGAAGCAATGAACGAATCTGTCCTTACTCGTGAATCACTAAAGAGAATCGAAGACTCTTTGGTAGAATTAGTGGCTATGATGAAAACCTTCCAAGATTTTATCTTGGAAGTTAGCCCTGCTCAAGCAAAAGAGCAGATTCAAGAACTTGAAGACGAATTAGGAAACTAATTCACTAGTGTTAAATGATAATACAATAAGAGAACATAAATTATCTGTTGTGAGGCTACTACAGCCTCGCGGAGCAGTGCTTTCTACGCTACTTAAAGTGGCAATGAAGCGTTGGTCTATCTACGAAGAAGATTCAAGAGTTAATGACGCCAGTGGCGAATTGACTTTGACTTACGATGAGGCTGGATACGGAACTTCCAGTCAACTCGTAGTTGATTATATTGGATATGAACACTTTGACCTTAGAGTAACTATAGATAATGTAACTACTAGACCTATTGATTTAGGTAGATGTAGATACAGAATCGCTGGTGCATTAGACAGCACTATCGTCGGTCGCTTAACAAGCGAGACGATAGTTCAAGTCGGCTTAGGAGAATCCAGTATATGGATTAGTACTACCGATGATGAATACTGTTTGAACCGGCCCAGAAATCACGGACGACCTGTCCACTCTGGTAGCAGTTACAGAAAGGCGTATCAAAACCCCTCGGATGAACCGAGCGTAAGAATCAGTACGACAAACGCTGAATTCAGAAAGATACTAAACAAGTGTAAGGGCGGTGCTTTTTGCATCGTCTCAAGAGATAACAGAATTGGCATATACAATAGTGAGTCGGAGCAACCAGTGGTTACTCCGGTGAATACAGACTATTCGATAGAAGATGGAGTTAAGTGCAGAAATGCAATCGCTTCAGTTGACTATCAAATGCTATACTTCGCACTATATCGCAGAAAGCAAAACCTAGAAGGACTGATTAATACAATCAATCAAGGGTCTGCCGACTACGATATTACTGAGTATGGTATTATTGATGGTAAAGTTTACTTGGTCATTAGTGGGGAAGGAATCTCCGCTAGACTACTGTTTACAACAACAAGCGCAACTGATACCGGAGTAGAAATACCCGGAATGCAGCAGAGCAAGAAGCGAAGTCGTCGCCCCTCGTCCACTCAGTCACAGATTGATGCTGGTCGATTAGAGCAACTGGCGGCTTCATTAGCAGAAAGTTCACAGGTTTTGCCTGTGGATACTGCCGTCGAATTTACTGAAGAAGAAACAACCAGACTAAATCTCTGGTTGCAGGCCCACTCACAGTGGGTAACTTATAGGAACCAATCGCCCTCAACTTCGAGGCAAGTTTGGTTTAGTCACTACAGTATGATGCTAATACAAACCGGTGAAGCACCTGATGAACTTGATTTTCAAATCATGTCCAAGGTGTGAACCAACTAGATAACATGAGTAATGAGATAAAAAAATATGATGATATTGTGGAGAAATACAACTTTAGCCGATACATCGCGACCAATAAGTCTCGATTTTGGACTAACCAATTGCCCTCTGACCAACTCTTCCAATCATGGGAGATGTTTGTCTGTAAGCGAATGGCTAGCCAAGTTTTCGGAATGAGTTGGAAGGAAATAGAAGACTGGGGGCCTAAAGAGTGTCGCCAGTTTTACCACGAGCGACTAATGGAAGGGACGACCCTTGCCAGCGCATATCACTTGAATCTTAACGACGGACCCATTGAGAGTCTTCTCAGTGGTGAGAGCATCGGGCCTGAAGCCCGAGGTGCTCTCGCTTACCGTTGGGACAACGGCTTCTCGCTCAAGAACTACCAAAAGAGGACCTACTTCGCAGTAGAGAATATGATGGAAGGTCTGGGCGAACAAGCAGCCGATGTTCTCAGAAATATCCAAGAAGCAGAAAAAGTCCTAGAGACCGTCATGGGAGAAATCGATGACGTGATTAGTACTACTGTTATGTCTAGTCGGGTCAAGCACCTGATGAAACACATGCAGTCCAAACTCAGTTTGGCTGACTTTTTGACCGAAGACGATTCTTAATCGTAACTTCACTAGATGATAACTAACCAATTATGGATTAGATTTGACTTGGGTCAAGTGCCGGTTCTTCGAAGAGGAACTGTGGCTTGGCATGTAAACATGGTGATGGAAAAGTCGACTTCGTCGGCTGGGACACAACTACTGAATGAGATGAGAAACGATAACATCATCGAACAAGTAAACGATAAATGGCTTTTCGTAAGAAAGACGCCTGCTCGTGTTCGTGATGTGCCTCGATTCTCTGAACTGATGGGAATATGTATGCAGTGGGCTAGCCGAGAGGAACCGGGTTACGAATGTGCCCTTCCTGCTCGCTGGCAGAACTTGGATAGACTATCCGATGTTCAAGCAGCACTGCAACTAATACAGGTGAGATAATGACAAATCAGCCAAACTCCAAAAGAATAGGGCGAATGTTTGACCGACCCTCTAATGAAACAATAGAGTGGGTTGAAACCGCTATCAAGGAAGAGGCTGTAGTAGAAACAGACACATGGCAACGCTTTGTGTCTGACTCTGACCGCAGTACCCCCGGAAAATTGTTCAGTAATCCCCCAGAAAGATTCATTGCCAAACTGTCCTATGGAGACTTAGTATACTGTTGGTTGCTAGAAGATAACTATGAACATGGTTATCTCTGCTACCTGATGAACACTGGGTCAATGTGGACTACCATTTACGTTTACAAAGGAAAAACCGCGCACCAGCGACACATGATAAGCAGCGTCTACGGACGCAATGATGTCGATTGGCGAGTAGTACCGATTACTGCTAGAAACTCCGGAACGGAGACTAGCAAGCGTATGAAAGTTGAATGGTCTGCGTGGATATTCCACCATTACTTTGCCTTTGATTGGTTCCCTGAACCCTAAGCAAAGTAAACTAGAGGTAATACAAAATGAGTACGAAAGGAAAATTCAATGTGATTACTGGTTTGTGGAGACGCCGTAAGAATAATGGCTCGGAAGAGTACTTCTACGGTAAGCCTAAACTTAGTGAACCCCTCACCCTTAACCCGGGTGACGAAGTTTACGTGTTTAGAACCTCTGCCCGCAACGCCAAGAACGGCGACCCTCAGATGTACCTGAAGGTTAAGCGAGCAAACCAGTCCGCTGACGAGTGAGTCAGTGACTTAATTTACCGTGGGCAACACGGTAAAACTAGATGAGATTAGAAGATTTTATAGAAATCGTGGAATCAACGACGCCGTGTGGAGAACCACTCGAACAACCGTCGTTTAGCAGAAGGGGACAAGTCGTTTCCAATGCTGAGACAAGCAATATGATGATAAATGCCTTATCGAATGCAAATATACTGTCGGGAGACGGTGTATTCTTCATCAGAGGAAACTACAATAGTAGATTTGGAAGACACGGTGTATTCTTTAGTAAAAGGAGCGCCGACTACGAAGCAGATGATAATCACTTTGTGTATCGATGTGTTATGTCGATGCACCACAATGTGTCACTAAATGCTCGTAATTTACCAAATAACGTACCAAGAATAACAGATATGGCTAGTGCTTGCGTCGCTTTGCGAATGCGAGCAGAGGCCACTATCCCTGATATTTCTGGCATAACAAATACTTCTGGATTTGAAGTTACAATACGGGGTCGATTTGACTCTGTTGTGCCTTCTTTGTCTAGAGGAGACGCTAGAACACTAAGCAATAACTGGTACTCTGTACAGAGTGACCAAGATATGGTTAGTCACTATCCAAAACTATACCAAGTTAAGAGGAGAGGGAATACCTTCTGTCTGTATAACTCTGATGGTTTGGTTGGTGAGATGACCTTCAGGTCTTTGCTCAATTGGGAAACGGACAGTTTACCCTTGACTGAGCAAGACATGGATGCCGCTAGAAAATTCTCTGATAATGAGAAGCCATACGTCGGCTGGATTCCTTCAATGGAGGAACCAGTCGTCACACATAAGGCTACAAAGCCATTTCAGGCGTTTCGAATAGGGGACTGTGATACTTCCCTAAAAGGAACTACACTAAACGACAAAACACAGAATCGAAGGGTCCATTTTAACGGGTCCACTCAGTTCTTGATAGACGGAATGAGATACTCTCTGGAGCAAGGAACATACTTCTTTGCGCCGGAAAACATCTACTCCATGGGCGTATTCGAGTACGATAACTGGGTGAGTGAACTCTCTGGTCATATTACAATGACTAAGGTTAACACCCGTGTCGGATTCTTGTCCAACTTCTCTCGTGAAGAGGAAGTTGTGACTACGACCGTGATGAAGTCTAAGGCGATACAATCGGCAACCCCCGATGTCGCCGCACCGAAGTTTACTGGAAAGGCAAACACAAATCGAATCAAATAGACTTAGGTCTATACTAGATGGTATTTAATTGTAAGATATGCGATAAAGCATTTACTACAGAAGGAGGATTGCTACTTCATGGAAAGGTCGCTCACACTGAGCCGCCTACCAAGGAGACTGCACCACCGAAACAAATAACTGAGTCCAAGAAGCCAAAGAAGTCTAGCAGTTCGCTGACTGATTCGGATTCTTACATCAAGGAAAAGATAGCCAAATACAATGCTATGAAAAAGAAGTGGCCAAAGAAAGCCACTGGAATGATTAATGGTGAAAAGACCTCTAAGAAGAACTTAACAAAACTGTTTCCACCGGAAACGAACGTGTTCTTCAATGGAAAGTTACCAGCGATTCCAATGCATCCTAAGTTGGAAGCCTCCTATGCCGTGACGGTAAGGGAGATGAAAAACGAATGGATTGCCATAACCTTGACTGGAAAAAAGACTAAAGTCACATGGAAAGAAGGGCCTCTCTCGAAGAAATATCGAGTGATGATTCCTACTATGCAAACCAAGTGATTACTAGATTATTCCCTAATGGGAAATAAAACACAATCGAGCATAAATTAACTACCATATGAGTCATAGTATTGGCTTACGGAACTAAGATATGGCTCGTGTAAAATAGAGTTCCAGAGAATGTGACTTTACTATGTATCTTCTATAAAGAGAATACGAGTATCAAGCACAAGTAACAAACATGCTTTAGCGCTGCGCAAATGTCGCAGCACGGGTCGTGATAGTATTCACGATTAACGAGTGGAGCAACTAGATGAGTGAAAACAATTCAGAATATGGATACGTAACCGAAAACAGCAACATACCGACAAGTGGGCACCTAGTGCTCTACTCCGTAGCAGGAGGTCGGGTGTCGTATGCTTCGTTTGCTGAAAGAGCAAAGGCACTAGATTTATCTAGAACCTTTGTGCCAACTCTAAGAAGATTATACAACTCCTTTGCGATAGCAAAGGACAGCCTAGACGGACTGACTCTTCCTTCATTGGAAGTAGCAGAAGGATGGGATGGTGTTGTTGACAGGAAAGTAAAGGTAACCCGACTAGCGAGAGGCCACGAATATGTGGTTCAAATCGAAAGTCGAGGTAACTCGCGAGGTAAGAAGCATGTGTCTGCACAGAACATGTTCCGCCTTGAGTTTACTCCGCCTGAAGACTTCGATGTTTCCGCGTGGTCAGAAGACTACATGGACAACATCTGGAAGAACGATGAAGAAACTGAAGAGGAAGCCTTGGTAACTGCCGAGGTTGAATCAGAAAGTCCTTTGTCTTCATCCGAGTTGGCTGCAGCAAGTGTGGCCCAAGTACGAAGATGTATCTCTGTGACTCCCTATTGGGATGATAGCGAAATCGATGCAGCATTATTTGCTCGCATCACTGCTTCGCTAATGACAGAGTTCGAAACAGTAGCAACAAGTATTGATGCTACCATGCTGAGGAATAAAATTGTCAAAGTATTGACGAATGAACTGGGTGGCCTACCGTTTCGAAGCGGTCAGGGTGCTTACTTTGTTCCTAAATACGACGACGACGAAGCCTACTTGGAGACCCTAGAGAACTACTCTAGGCTCCTCGAATCTTTCGGAAACGCAAACTCCCTTACCCGAACCACGGGTGAGGCTAACTGGTTAGGAGATAACGGTAAGCCAAGAGATTGGCACAAACCTACAACTAACCTAAGAATCATGGGTTACATCGACAATGCTCGTCAAATGTCCTACTTGCGTAGAGACATAGAAACGAACCTTGGTCGAGAAATTGGAGAATATCAACACAAGTTGATGGAAGTTGCTAACAACTTCAACGAAGACAAAATCAAAGACTTCGAGAAGAAACTTGATGCCATCACTGGCCTCAAGACGACACTCAAGTCGAGACTGTCTAACTTGACGAGAATCGTCGGCGGAGAAGTAAATCTCAACACCGACGCATTCAGCGACGTCCAAGCAGGACTCAACAATGGTGCTAGCCGAATTCGTTCGGTTAAGAGCACTGTTGCTGACCGAGTCCTTGCACTTTCCCGTTTCGATTAACTTAATCGATTCACTAGAGAGGTGAAAAATTTGTCTGACGAAACTGGCGCTGCCTCAAAGCGCGCCTTCGCAACTGACGAAGATTTCATCGCCTCATGGCAGGGCAACAACTCTGTCGAAGCAGTGGCTATTGCTCTAAGCATGAAGCCTGCTTCGGTAGAGCAACGAGCCCGTAGCATGCGAAAGCACAATGTGCCCCTAAAGGCGTACGCAGCGAAAGCGCGTACCGTTAAGGACGAAGCATATTGGGCTAGCATGGCTGCATTGGCTAACGCCGCACTGCCTGAGAGCGATGAAAGCATTGACGCTTGAGTTCCGATTATTCGGAACGATACGTCCCTCGTCACCAAAGTATTGGTGACACTAGAGAGTAAACATACTGAGGCGAAAGCCAATGACGTACCGTGTCATCCTACGTCGCAGACAACTACGCTCCACTAAGGTGGAGTACGAAGAACTTGTTGTCTACGCCGCAGTGGGCCTTGCCCATTGCTAAGAGGAGGACATGAGATAGTGCAACTCTCACTAGACGAAACCACATAACTGAGGCGAAAGCCAATGACGTGTGTTAGCACGGCCCAACAAGCAACGGAACCGGTAGATACTAAACAACCCTTGAGTTCGCTCATCGGAACATTTAGTATCCGCCTTGTGATTTATTTGATGACCTACTAATAGGACATCAAAACAATCACATTCCTACTTGTTGGGCCTAGACAGGCACGCTAGTGCCGTCTACGTATCAAAATAAGACGTGACTTTGGACTAGGCAGTGCCTACGTCCAAATTGTAACTACGTCCATACTAACGGCCTAACCATCTTTATCCATACTGGATAGCGATGGGGCCTTGACCATAACTGGTCATAGTATAGCCGTAGTTCCATCTTTGTACCTCCGCTGACTGCGGGCTGTCGCAAGCGACAACATGTACCTACGGTACATTGCCCTTGGCTTAAGTCGGTACAAAGAACACTCGCTGCTGAGCAGCGGTCACTGTCGCATCACTACTACACTTTCATCATGCTGATGGCAGTGTAGCAGCCGGACTTACCACATGTAAAAGTTCCTTCCCCAGCGGAAATCAACTTTAACATGCTACGATTAGCAGGCATGGTAACACCCTAGTGTTGGGACTCAATTTGCGGCCTCGCTGCACCGAGCCCAACACCCCAGTGTTACACGCACTATGCCAGCAAGATTGTTATGCAACATCTTGCTCTCGTGCTCATGCCCTGCCAATCTTGGTCCTAATGCGACCTGATTATGATACTAACTTCGCGTTCGCGTTTCTCGCGTTCGCGCAACACGCTAGCACTACGTGCTTCGTCACCAGAGAGAAAAAACACCGAGGCGAAAGCCAATGACGTAACCGTAACATATCCATTAACAGTAAGACGATTCTACGAATCGAGTATAACTCAGAGAGTCCTCTAACTGTGAATGGAATCTGTTACGGTTCTGTTAAAATTGACACGGAAGTGAGGGCTAGCCCATTTTGAACACCGCATATGCGGCTTGGGCGGAACAATTTTGCGATAGCGGTAACACGCTTGGTCGCTTAATCGCTCCCCTCGCTTTCACTAAGACCGATGCTTCTCACACTGTCACACGGAAACGTATGCTGCTTATCAGGACTCACTACAGAAAACATCTCATTCGAGATGTGTCCTTAGTAGCATACAACTTCCGTGAGACAGTGTACGAAGATTCGTCGAAGAGTCGTTACCTTAGAGTAACGAAGTCAAAATTGATAATAGACTATCTCTCACTAGAAGAGTACATAATCTGAGGCGTAAGCCGATGACGACACCCACCCTTAAGCCAAATAGGAAAAGATGTTGCCGTACCTACGGTACAGACATCTTTCCGGCTAAGGGGGAGGACGCAGCCCACTCAGGATTCTCCTGAGTAGACTTCTTAAGAGTACGCCAAGCGATGGCAATTGACTTAACGGTGGGTCTGGGTAAAACCAGAATTACCAAGGATGTCGCCATTCGACGATGGAGCACCTTAATAGAAAGCAATACTGCAGGACAAGCAGCAAACCCTCGTCCTTCCTGAGAAATCTGGAGGTCCTGAAAGTGCTGCACGAATCCCTGCAACACGACTACCAGAGTTTTCGAACTCTGGTGGTCTATATCGCGAGCACGCTCCCCCTGCTAGAGGCAGGGTGTAATGGCTCTTCACCAGATGAAACCAAATAATTGGAAAATTAAAGAGACGAGATGCTCTGCTACCGTATCGAGCGGCAAACGCTGTAAGTTAACGGTTGAAGCAGGCGACTATCTCTGTGAACATCATGCTATGGATTTACCGCACTTTGTGCAGAATCCAAACTACGTTGCGGGCCTGATGAAGGCTCGCTTCCCAAAGCGGCATCACCCTGCTTGTGATAGGAAAGGCCAGAACGACTGTTCTTGCCATACCTTCTCAAACGGGGCATTGGCTGTTATGTCCCTTCGTGAATCATTTACGAAGAGTCAACAGTTGAGTCCGCTTTATCGAAGGAAGAGAAGACTTGAGCACCGACTAAAGGTGAAGAAAATACGAGCCTACTACAATTCGATTACAGAAGCGGAACTATGGATGCCCAAAGATTCGGGCTTCCGTCAGTTCCGCTTTTTTTTATGGGATGACAAAAAAGAACGTATGGTAGTGCGTGTGGTGAAAGACAACTTTAGACACAAGAGAACACTTCTCAAGTGGCTAAGGAAGTTGGCACCGTTACACGTTTACTACACTACCTCGGCTTGGCTGAATCCGGAAGGAATCGGCCCAGACCCGAAAGGTAAGCATGGAAGAAGCAAAATGAAAAAGAAAGGATGGACCTTAAACCGATACCACGACACTATGTTGTATCAGGGTCTGTACTTTGATGTAGATTACGATAACGCAGACTACAACGAGGGCGCTCACATGTTGATGAAACTAAGTGAGAACCTCGACGAAGCAATCGCCAACACAGAAGGCAACCTGTACTTCGACCACCTGAAAGGTGACGAACTACGAGTCTTCAGTGGCGGCAAAGGATTCCACCTCGTAAGAGAGAATTGGAGTTCTACTGAAATGAACAAAGAAGCACAGAAAGAATACCAAGAAGTGTCCGCAAGCGAAGGCGGTAATCAGGCTTGGAGTAAAGAAGTTAAGTCGCAACTCATTACTGAGTTGAAGGAACTTGACTGCGAACTCTTACTGGACTGGGAAGTTACGATAGACCCTAGAAGGATTATTCGACTCCCCGGAACTGTTCATGGAAAGACACTTCGGGTATGTACTATCACATCGCCGGACGACTTCAAACTCGTTAACGGTAGATGGACCTACAACGCAAGTCCCCCTATTTAGGGACTACTAGATGAGCGAAGAATCATTAGAGAAATACGAAGGTATTATTGATGAAGATGGCTTGATTGACTACGACGGACTGTTGTATTTAATTGAACAGAAAAATAAACTGGAGAAACTCGAAGAGTTTCTCAATGAGGACTTACGAGCCTTTGTCAACAGTAACACATTTGACCACATATACCACGCAATTTCAAAATTGTGAAATGGTCTTACTAGATGAGCGGAAGTAATTCTGTAAACAATAGACTGAATAAGATTCTCGATGGACTCGAAGAAACTGAAATCAGCGTACACATCGTTAAAGGAAAGTGGTTAGACCTGTATGGTTGCCGCTTTTTGCCTCATTCAAACAGAATCGGTCAAGTGATTAAAATGCACAATGACTGGATTCCTGCTGGAGGACTTAACAAAGGTCTGTACCGAAGAAGGGTGAAAGCCGCTTCTGACTAGATGAACAAAATAAGTACAATGAGTACGATTGCTATTATGGTGTCGTCCATGTTCTTTGTCTCCTCTGGAGCAATTTACATGGAAGCCCAAGAAATGACTGCACAATACCATGGAAACATCACAATCAACGGAACGAGCCTTGAGAGTATTCTAATCGAATACGACTTCGGGCCGACCAACGATAGTGACTTCGATGGCTACCCTGATGCGGTAGACCCGTTTCCGAATGACCCCACCGAGTGGTGGGATGCTGACGGAGATGGATGGGGAGATAACAGGGATGCATATCCCTACAACTCTCTAGAGTGGCTTGACAGTGACGGAGACGGTCTAGGTAATAACCAAGACCTCTGCGACTATCATGCTGGCAATAATTCAGACTTTGACAACGACTATGTCGGGGACATTTGTGACCCTGACATAGATAACGATGGAGTAATAAACGAACTTGACAGACTTGTTTACGGTAACTTATCTGGCACATACTCGGTCTTTATGGGAGTGACTTCTCAAAATGACCGGAGTAACACAGATGAGCCGTACATGTATGTCAACTACAGCGGACAAAGCATCAAGACTAACTGGACCAGTGGATACCTAATCAACGCATCTGTTGACTTGGATATTCCTGACTCGATTAGTGACGGTCTCGTTATGAGTATCAGTGGATGGGAAAACGACTCTAGAGGGTCGACCCCAGACAACCCTGATGACCCGTACGGAGACTGCACGGTCTTGATGCCTATTTTGGACGAATGTACTGCGACTAAGATGAAAGTCTTAGTCATAAACGAAGAAGCACTTCTCAATGACCCCGCTACTCAATCTAGAGTGGCTGCGTGGGTCAATGCTGGAGTAGTCGAGGTGTCGGATGAGTCAGAATGGAGTCCTTTAATGAAGGAACTTCAGACTAACTTTGAAGAAGCCTTTGCTGACTACATTAATGTTGACGAAATAAAGTTTCAACTCACCAATTGGCTTATTAGCCTAATGATTGGATTTATTTGAGGAGAGACTTACTAGATGAGCGAACGAATACCGTTTGAAGAAATCACTGAGGACATGGTCCTCGAAGAGTATAGAAAACAATGCCAGCATCTAAGCCACGACTTCCAACACTTGGAAGTTAGAGCCATAGATAACTGGGAGAAAGTGACAATACAGTCATGGACTGCAGCGGATGGTCGAGTCGTCTATGAAGAAGTCGACGAGACTGAATACGACTCAGTGCGAGCCTACAAGTTTGTAATTGACTGCACCATATTAAGTGGCTGGCAAAGTCGATACGAACACTACCAACCAATGGGCTGGCTGTTTCACTTAACAGAGTGCACGGAAGAAGATGAAGAAGACCAACTTGGAAGTTTCCTTGGTCATCACATCGACGAAGGCGAGCACTGGGATTGATTCTACACTACTAGATGGATATACTAGGTATACTACTTACTGTATTAACATATGTTCTGATTGGATTTGGTTTCGCTGCAGGGTTCGCTCTGTGGCGTAAAGTGAGTTCCAAATGGAATAAAAAGAAAGGACGGGGCCGTACAAGACACGGCTACTGAGCCTACTAGATTAGTTCTAGCCGATAAAAAGGCTAGAAGCGAGCATTGCTGGACGCCTTGGGTATGACCGGGAAAGTTCATTAGTTGTGGCAATTAGTTTCCCCAAGAAACTAATTGCACTTTGTTGAAGCCATGGTATTGGTGGAGAAGAAGCAACTATGATGCGATGTAAGAGGTTAATCTATTCTAGTTGAATACTAGACGCTGCCTGTCGTTGTAATAGTAGCAGGACGTTAAGGAAATGGGAAAATCCTTTCAGGGCGACTACGGAAGGTCGCTTACCAGATGAGTAACGAAAGTGAAAATATATACGAAACGCAAACCGTGTACAAAAAGACCAGTACAGGCAAAATTCAGCAATGGAGAGCATGGGTTGAGACCACGGCGACAGGCTTTCTTTTGAAAGTCGAGTCCGGACAAACTGATGGCAAGTTAACTGAAACTGCCGGACAGGTAATTGATGAAGGTAAACAAAAGCGAACGGCACAGGAACAAGCAATCTTCGAGGCTAACTCGAAACTTAAGAAGAAACGCGATGAAGCATACTTCGATACAATCGAAGCGGCTAAAACGCAAGTTAAGTTGCTACCTATGCTAGCGCACTCGTTTACTAAGCGAAAGCACAACATCAACTACCCGGCAATCGTTCAAAGAAAGTTTGACGGTGTACGCTGCCTCGCTAGATTGAATAGCGACGGAACAGTGACACTAATGTCAAGAAAGGGAAAAGAATTTACTCACCTAAACCACATCAAGGCTGATGTCGCTGCTAACAACAGTGACACCAACTTGGTTCTGGATGGTGAACTTTATTCTGATACTCTTACTTTCCAAGAACTTGTCGGACTCGTGAAGCGCGTGACACTAAAGCCGGGAAACGATGAGCAAATGCTCGAAGTCTCCCTGCGTGTATACGACTGCGTTGAACTAAACAATGAGGCTGACTTTACAGACAGATACCTAACCATCACCAACCTAACGGAAGGTGCTGAGTATTTGTCACTTGTAGAGAATGTACGTGTGTCTACCGAATCGGAGATACACGCTGCACAGGCTCGATTTGTAGAAGAAGGTTATGAAGGTGCCATGGTTAGAAACCTAACCGGTGCCTACGCAATCGGAAAGCGAAGTGCGAATCTGCAGAAGGTTAAGACCTTCTTAGATGGGGAATACCCTATCGTCGGATTCACACAAGGCACTGGCGGAGAAACAGGTTGTGTCATTTGGGAGTGTTCTACTCCTGATGGACAAACCTTCCGAGTCAGACCAAGAGGAACACAAGAGGACCGTAAAGTCCTTTTCCAAAACGGAAGTGATTATGTCGGACAGCAACTAACTGTTCGATACCAAGAACTAACCGATGATGGCGTTCCTAGATTCCCAGTGGGAATCGCTATTCGTGACTACGAATGAGGCGAAAGCCAACTAGATGAGTAAAGACGAGTCAACAAAAAAAGAATTAGATGCCTTGGTTGGGAAAAAAGTGACTATATCGGTAAGTACTGCTGGATACGCCCGAAAGGGATTCTGGCCGCAAATGTCGATAGTAGGAACTTTAGAACAACACCCAGAGGAATCTAACGCTTTTAGGATAGTAAATAGCCAAGACAACTATTGCTATTTCTACACCGAAAATGTCTATTTGATTAGCCCGTTCGCGGGTGACCTTATGTGTATAAGTGTACAAATAGATACTCCAGCAGAAGCCCTTGAATGAGCAACTGCTACTAGAGACATTATCTGAGGCGAAAGCCAATGACGAAGCACGCTGCGCTATGACTAAACGTCAGGGTGCACTTGACGACTGCGGCAGCAATGCCTGACTTGTCTGCAGTATGGCTACCACGCCTAAATAGGCTATTCATAAAAACAGAAAATTACTGAAAAATCAGCAGTGCCTGTTACCCTTAGGCTTTTTTGCCCATTCGGGCAAGCCTGCCGGGTAATAATTTACTGCCTTTATTGAAGTGGTATCCAGACTGCCCCGTGCTAGACTGGTGTCTCACCAGAAGAAACTAAACTGAGACTAACGTCAATGACGTACTCGTCTCTCAGAAAAACACCAACGCTTACAACCAGACCGCTGGACGCAACGAACTACTAGCCCCTACGGCCGCATACGCTTACTGCGTAAGTTCAGTTACGCCCACGCGAGTCTGGTACGTCGCTAAGGTTAATTTTCTGATTGACTCGCAAAGATGCTACGCACTTTGATAGAATCGTACCGCAAACGCAAACGCGTTCTGCATGCGCATTCATCACGCTAACGCTTGCGATAACAAAGAGACGAAATAGTTCTTCACTAGAAGAAAAAACCAAACTGAGGAAACAATGACGTACTCAGTCTTAAAAATCCGCCGCACGGTATCCGGAACTCCGTCATCATGCTTAGTGAGCACGGCTTTACCGTGCGAACGAACAGCGATGCTGAGGATAGAATCTCTATGCGAGATTCCATCTGCTAGCAACTGACGAGTTATCCGGAATCCCTTTGTCGCGGATTTCTTTTCGCCTTCGGGTCTGGCTCTAACGACCAGACCTAGTAAGCCACGAAGAGATAGTTAGAATAACGAACTAAAGTTGCATTCGCAACAAACAAGGGATGCGCGAGCATCCTAGTTGTAAAAGAGCAATTACGCTGCGCTAGTTAAACTCACTCTATCGACTAAGATAGGGAGAGCCCAATAGACTTCGTGAAAAGCGATTACCATACAACCGATAGTCTGAGTGCTTCTGCACTACGGACTACGCCTTCGTTTGAATCCAAAGCCGTGGCGAGAAAAACTCTCGCAACGCCGACTTCCACAAAGATGTCCAATCCTACCCTAAAGCGTAGGTAGGTCTCGCCCGCTCAACGGAGCAGGAAGGGAAGAGGAACGAAGAAGAACGTAGACTATTCTCCAAGAGACTGGGGTGGGTTTTCTTCACCAGAGAAACTTAACTGAGGTAACTATGACGTTACCCACCCTTAGCGTTGATAGACCGCATTCGCGGACATCTCGCTGCCGACTGCGGTCCTACGGACTGCGTCTGCACGAAGGGGGCAAGGTTACAACGCCAATCGTGGGTCTAAAGTAGAACTTATGTTTCTTATTCTGGCTCAATGACAATAGGCTCTTCGTACCATACAAAGGGTTCGGAGAAGTAACATGCTTGCAGTAACACGTTTAGAAAATGTACTATGTGGTAATGGGTATCCAGTACCCAATAACGCCTCTGCTTATTACAGAACGGGTCTAGTACCGGGGTATGAACCCGGCCCACATACTACAACACAGGGGTGGAATCCAACAACATAATCTAGATTCCCAAAATCTATGTTTGACGAAGACTGGCTGCAATAGCAGCGCACGACTTTGTCCACTTAAGATTCTGTTCTACGATTCCAAACCCCATTTAGAAACGACAAAACTACAAGGCCCCTGAGCGCATACGCTTAGGTGGGTAAAATGGTTTCTCACCAGAGACAAAAGAAAACCGAGGTAACAATGACGTTACTCACCCTTGGGGTATCTAAGATAAACCAAGGGGACTTACAGCGATACCATCAATGGTGAGTGCTGGCCAAGGTACCTCAACTGGGGCTTCATGAACCGTGTTTAAGAAATAAAAGGAAGTACGCCGACGCAGTACAGCGAATAGAAATAAGTTGAAAAGACTTATGGCTACTCATTATGGACCATAGCACCGGGTGCTACGCTGGTTCTTACCACAGAGTGACCCTGTACGCTGTGGTCCACTTGGTTTCGATACGCTACGCTTAATCGAACCAAAGGACAACGCTAAGTCCCTAGCACGCACATGCGGCTAGGTGAGTATTCTAGCGTCTCACTAGAGAGAACTTAAACTGAGGCGAAAGCCTATGACGTTACCGCATCTTTACTTGACTTGTAAAAATCATTGGACTAGTCGTTGTCGCATACGCTGACAACAAGTTGTCCAACAGACTATCCACAATGACACCCAACTTCTCATACTGAGAAGTGGTGTGAACGAAGGGAACTGCACCTGCATCAACTACAGATGCGGATGAGTTAGTCATATCTTGAGATTCTGACATGCATTAACTTGCATTAAGATGTGAATAGAGAAATGTCAATACTGTCGACGAAACTAGTCATCAGGATGATATGAATTAACACAAAAAGTGTACATAAATGCATTTAACTGCTGAAATAGCAAACAAAAGTAAACCGAGCACATCCAGACGTTGAAAGCAGAGCCACAAATGTGACCTTTGTGAACGAATAAAGACGTTTCTTGGACAAATGATTTCTAAGAAAACCCAAGGAGCGCAAGGAGAGCACTGGCTGGCCGGGTTCAGATGCTCGCTCGCAACGCAATAGGTTCCGGCGACGGATACCCTAGGAATATGTTGCGAGCGATGGTAATAGAACTCTCACTAGATGACTGAAGAATATCAAGGAGCAAAGGTTGCTCCTCCATTCGATGGAACATGCCATCGCTGCGAGAAGAAGACTGACACATTTACTATGAGTTGGTTTACTACCGAATCCATTTGTATGGATTGTAGCGATGAAGAAAATAATCATCCTGACATCAAGAAGGCAAAGGCTGTTGAAACAGCCCATGTCAAGGCGGGTAACTACAATTATCCGGGGATAGGCTGGCCGGGGAAAGAAAAGAGAGTCATGTTGGACATATCTTCTCTATACCCTAGTACAGTTCTATCTTACCCTATAGATAAAGAATGATTTGCTCATGTTGTCAATAGTTCATATACTGTTGAAAATGTGAATACTAGATGAGTATCAAAACTGATATTGAGAAGGCGATTATCGCCGCATTCACCGAAGAAGATGCATTGTTTATGAGACCCTACGCCCTACCGGCGCAGGTCACAGAAGCAATTAGACGAGCCCGAAAAGAACTGAGTTCACTCAGTCCTGTTGAATGGGACAACATTGACCGACCCAGCCTAGACATTATGCTTGAATTCCACTTGGATGATGTGTTGGGTCACGGTGAAGAATCCGCCTTTACAGGGGGAGAGGAGTAATCCTCAACTAGATGAAAGTCAAAGAAGCAATAAGATATCTGAGTGAACTACCAGAAGACGAAGAAATCGTCATCGCTTGGTGGAGACAAGATTCGTTCGATTCACTCGAACCGCCATTAACGGATGAAGAGTGGAATGAATACATGTCCTACCTTGAAAAGTGGATGGACTGGTCAAGTGACCACGAATCAATCGGATGTATGCTTGAAGAAGCAAGAAAGACGCGCTGAGTGCGTCACTAGAATGGAGTATACAATTTATACTGATGGAAGTGCCCACGGGCACCTTGATGGAGATGGAGCAACAAAGAGCACACCCGCTGGGTGGGGCTTTGTTGTAGTCCAAGGACCGACAGGACTGAACCACGACAACGGAGAGGAATACCACCTCGACTATGGTAGAGTTATCACTGATACAGGACACCCGCTATATATCGGAGCCGAAATCGGAAGTAACAACACTGCTGAACTAAGTGCTATTTACCACGCACTTGAGTGGATTAAGTCTTCAGATGCAACAAGTGTCGCTATTTACAGCGACTCAAACTACGCACTGAACATGGTCTTTGGTAACTGGACACCTAACACAAACAAGATACTAATCGATACGATTAGTAAGTTTGCTAAGGAAGTTCAACGAAGCGTTACCATCTCCAATGCTCACATTAGAGCACATTCAGGTTTCAAATGGAACGAGGTTGCGGACCGCTTAGCGGACCGAGGCGCTCGTCGTTGAGCCACTAGATGAGACGAAGTTATGAATCCAGATTAAACTGGAAAAAACTTGGAATAAATCACGCTCATTTGAATACCAAAAGAGGTATCAAAGAGCATAATACCGATGGAAGGCCTAACATTGTCGTGGCAAAATATAACGGACGTTGTGTCCGATGCCAGACATGGATGCCTAAAGGAACAAAGATTGCCCACTATGGAAAGGGTACTGCTGTTCACTTAGAGTGTCTGCCGGAGGAAATACGAGAGTGGGCCCGAGAACAGGCTCAACTCAGTAGGGCCTGACATCACTAGATGCAATACAATGAGTATTACGGAAGTGCCTACAACTTTGAAGTAGGATATTTAGAAGGACTAAGATATGCAATGCTGATGCTTGCTCAATTCGCTGACCTAGATGATGTACGAACTCAACTCGGTGAGTTGATTCGTAACCAACTAGACTCGGTGAAAAAGGAACTTCCTGAAGAGTAATCTTCACTAGCGAAAATTATGGGATACGATATAGACGAAATAGTAACGAGAGAACAGGAAGCAGGTTGGCACAAAGGCCGACTAATGACTCCTGCCAAGCCAGTTGGAACGCAGCCCGGATGGAGTGATTCCCTGTGGACTACGCCAGCGAAAGAGCAACCAACAAAAGTTACTAAAGACGAACTAAAAGAAGTACCTAAGCATATCATAGTCACTACTGACCTTGAGTATGCTAACAAACTATGCGAAGATTGGTATTACTTGCAGAGCACCAACAAGGTGCCAGAAGGATTACAATTTATTTTGCAGAGGTTAAGTAAGAAGAGACTTTACGAAGAGTAATCTTCACTAGAGAAAATATGGGATACGAATTAGTAAAACTGGACGAAAACGACGAACCCTTTGAGGTTCGAGAAGCCGTCGATGACAACTACTTTAGATTGAATACTGAACTTATAGGAAGAGCAAGTTACCTAGCCCTCTGGGGCGCAGGTATCATATCCGGAGAAGAGATGATAAAGTACACTACAGAAGCAACTGCCCTAGATGGGGAGACTGTGTCTGCTAGTGAACTACTTTCTGTTCACGGAATAAAGACCGAATTGAAGGTTGAATGGTTAGAGCCATTTACGAACAACAACAAAAAGACCGTGGGGAGAAACCTATGTGTCATGTTCGCTAATACTCTAAACGATGCGCTTACTATGATTGAAGATTCGCCTATACAGCCTGATTACGAATTGAAGGAAATGGTTGACTTTGTGGATTTTCTACAAAGTTGCCAACATGGAGTGTGGCTTGAATGAATGCAGACTTAGTTTACGGACTACTTCTTGCTAACATTCTGGTCTGCTACATCATCGGGCTGCGAGTCCGAGCAATTAGACACGATGTTGAGTGTATGCACGATTTTGTGCACGCGCTTGGAGAACATCCCTTCTTTGCTGCTTTTATAGATGCTGAGAGATTTTCTCACGCACTTGAAAAGAAGATAGAAGAAATTCGTAAGGAAGACTCAGAGGTTCCTGCTCCGTTCAAGGAGTGGGATGAAGCCTGAGTCACTAGATGAGTAAAGAACCGTTATGGAAACGACTTAATCACACTGGGCGCGTAAAACCTAGTGACCGAGTAATCGGTGAAGTATACACTTCTCAAAGGGGTGTAACAGGAATATGGGATGGAAAGAGACTGCGCTGTGAACACAACAGAGTACGAAGCAAATGCAAAGAATGCGGAGGTGCTTCTATCTGTGAACACAACAGAGTACGAAACACCTGCAAAGAATGCGGAGGTGGAAGTATTTGTGAACACAATCGAATGCGAAGCCAATGCAAAGAATGCGGAGGTGGAAGTATTTGTGAACACAATAGACACCGAAGCCGATGCAAAGAATGCGGAGGTGCTTCGATTTGTGAACACAATAGAATACGAAGCAACTGCAAAGAATGCGGAGGTGGAAGTATTTGTGAACACAATCGAATACGAAGCCAATGCAAAGAATGCGGAGGTGGAAGTATTTGTGAACACAATAGACACCGAAGCAAATGCAAAGAATGCAAAAAATCCTAAATCCAACTAGATGAAACTATCAGAAGCATATGATAAAATGGTCGCTAATAAGAACATACCAAGGGAAGTAACAGCCCCTGTGTTTAAGATTATGAACGACTGCTCACGAGGTAAATATACCGAACAACAAGCAAGAGAAGAAGTACAAAGATTGATGAATGCGATGCAAGCATCAGCCAACTACCTAATCAATATGCTAGAGGAGTGAGCACTAGATGAAATGTCCAAAATGTGATAAAAGAATCACTGAAAAGAGAATAAAGGAGGTCCTTGCTAAAAGAAGTGGCCGCAAAGAGAACAGAGATTCACATCGAATCTACTGCAACCGAACTTGCTTCGAAAGCAGGGGACTCAACACAAAAGAACTCTGCACCGAATGCGGCGTGAACCAAAAGAACATCGCAGCAAAGCGATGTGGGGTTTGCCGCCACCTTGGTGTGAGTCGACTAAGACTCGATTCAGAAATTAAAGAATTAGTGGTCTTGAATCCCGGAGCGGGGTTCGACTACTTTATCGATATGGTATTTTCACGAGCCTCTATCAAAAAATATGGTAGATGGCACATAAGAAGAAACTTACTACAATTCTTTGAAGATTTACAAGAAATCGAAGGAGTTGATTATGCGGCTTGGTTACAAAACCCCGACGCAATGATAAGAGTAAAAATTGACAAAGTTCCTGATGATAGAGAAAAATACATCAGGGGACAAAGACGAACACAAGTGTCTCGCATGACTCAGCGCCAACGAATGCGCGCTGGATTAAGTGAAGGCAAAGCAAATGCCTTTGTCAAAATACCACCCGAGTTTAGATGGGGCAAATACAAGCCCTTGTGAACTTACTAGATGAACAGAATATACTGTCACGACCCAGAAGATGAACTAAATGAAGAACAACTTCAACTAATACACTCTGAAGGTAACTGCGATAAAGACTGCAGTTACTGTGAAGAAGAGTGACTAGATGAGTAGCATAGAAGATAAAGTGTGTGAGAAGATACAGGAACGCTCTGAAGTTGGTAAGTCCAAATACGGAGTTACCATGGAGCGAACTGACTTGAACACTATCGAATGGCTAACGCACCTACAAGAAGAATTGATGGACGCTGCGGTGTACGTCGAGCGACTTATGGGTGATATTCAACTGGCTAATGACGCCATGTTGGACGCAAGAGAATTACTGATGAAACACTACGATTGGATGCAATCAACTGGTGCTTCCGAGGAAGATAGCAACGAGGTTCTCGATGTTGTCAAAGCCTTGCGCAAAGCCTCTGAATGAGGTAACTAGATGAACGAATGTAACGAGTGTGGTATAGCAACAGAGGATATCGTAGAATGCCACGAATGTGGATTCTTCTGTGTGCCCTGTTATGATAAAAACCCAGATAACTGGGTGATACTAGACCAGCCTAATCACTGTCGAGACCTATGTCCCGAACACGCATATATGGCAAAGGAGAACCCGAAGTACTACTGGCACTATTGCCACGAATGTACTAAGGTGACACCTTACGGTGCAGTCAAATGTGACTGCGAGTGAATCAACTAGATGAGTAACGAAATCTGTATAACAGAATACGAAACTGATATTGAAGGAGGAGCAAGTTACTTTTGCTCTCTCTTGATTGAAGACTTTGACGGAGACAAAGAGAAAGCGTACGAGTACGCTGAACGCAACCAAATGTGGGAGGAAGTTCCTGCCATTATTATTGGTGACCCAGACGACAGCCCTGCGATAGCAGAGTTGTATTTTGCGGTCTTGGAGGCGACCAAGGAATTGTTTCGAACAAAACTGCGAGGTACTTACTGAGCAACTAGATGAGTAAAAACGTCAAAAAAGGTAATTGGAGCAAGAAAGAGGATAAGAAATTGGTTAAAATGATTTCTGAGACGATGTCATACGATATCATCGCAGAGAATCTTGACCGGTCGAAAGGCGCAGTGGCTACGAGAGTTAGCACCCTACGAAAGATGGGAGTAACTATCGCTGCAAGTAAGCGCGGACGTCCTCTTAAGGTCCAAAAGCAAGAAGCACCAAAGGCTGTTAAGGTCGCAAAGAAGGTTCTAGAATCTTCCAACGTGAACGCCAACAAGCCCGAAACAACCACAGGACAGACATTAGTCAAGAATGTGGCAAAGGAAATGGAACGATTGGTTCTCTACACTGCTATGTTAGAGAAGCAAAATATTGCATTGACTGCTCGCTTGCTTGAAATTGAGAAGATTGTTCGCGATTGAACACTTCTCAAACTAGATGAATCACAAGAGACTACACCAGCGACTAGTAACTATTTTGTCAGATGAGGGTAACTTAACTACTGGGCAAGTCCTAGAAAAGTTGCACTCTACTGAAACAAGTAAGAGCACTGGTAGTAAATGTAACTTTTACAATCAACCAATTAGAGTCGTAACTAGTGTGTTACGACGAAAACCGATTATAAAAGTGGGATTCGACTGCACTGCTAAACAAGCAGTGTGGGGAGTCGATAGGTCTCTTTGAGACTACTAGATGAGTAACGAAAGTGAAAATGAAGAAAGTTTTGAACTGACAACCCAAGCGATTGACGATTGGGACCGACTGACTGACCTTATGCGCGAAGTAAGACTCGCGCGGAACAAACTGAAAGAGAATATCATCAAGGCACTAGCCGATGAATCTGGTAACAGTTTGACTGGTTGGATTGGACTCACGAGAGTCCGTGTGGTCGAAGCAAGCAGTACGGCTTTTTCGGTAACTGAACTTCGAGAGAAGTACGGTGACGAATGGGTCGAAGAGAACTCTCGCAAAAGCGGGAGTGCTTCTATCGAAGTCAAAACTATGGCAAAGCGAGGGCCGTCTGGAGCGTTTGAAATACCAACCTCTGGCCTTGAATGAGCCAACTAGATGCACAGATTTGTAAAACAACGAATCGACAAAATAGTGGACGCCTACCCTATCGGAAAGGAGTTTACGAGTAACTGTATTCATGCCGAGTTGTTCAAACTACACGGCCAGAAGTTTCTACCAAGTAGAGGTGCAGTAGCATCTCAACTTAGGA
>Ga0257114_1000518_pt1 | contig 30434 bp, 38 predicted proteins | sample SI112_10mmetaG_FD_190149 | JGI IMG/M metagenome (GOLD analysis project Ga0257114, IMG submission 190149) | Marine microbial communities from Saanich Inlet, British Columbia, Canada - SI112_10m | ecosystem: Environmental > Aquatic > Marine > Inlet | place: Canada: British Columbia | collected...
AACAAATCGACTTGATTTTTAAACTTGTCAACAAACTCAAGTCGTTTCAAGTGTCCGGGAATCATTCTTTTATTAGAAGAAATCATCGAGACAAGTTTCATCTTTTCAAAGAGTTGCCTATCAACTACCCAAGGTGCAGCATTAGTTACCGAGTACATAAACTTTGGATATTTTTTACAAAGTTCTTTATCGCAACTAATAATCCCATCCACTCTGGAAGCAACAAAGTCATAGTTTGCAAGAATCCAATCATAGTAAGGTTTAATAATTTGCTTTGATTCTAGTAACCAAATGTATGTTGGTCTATCATTTACCTTAGAAAATGGTTCTAATGCTCTCTGATTGACATAAAAGTCAACTTCACCAGAACCATCATATACCCAGTCAGTAAATTTTTGATCATTTTTATCAGAAGACGAAGGTTCTAATCTATCATTACAATAAAGATTAATCTTGAACTTCTTCATCAACCTCGTCCTTTTTCTTATTGAAACCAAATGGACCTTCTTTTTCTTCCATCTTAAATCTCAGTGCAACTGTACCAACAGCTTCCATGCATTTCAGAATGTCTTCTGATCTAGCACCTTCACCAAGTTCTTTGGCAACGTACCAGTACTTAGGCCAGAATGTTTCTCCTGCCTTTTCGTAATCTTCAAGTGTTAGTAGTTTCATCAGTACCCGTACTCCTTTTTCATTTCATTAAATACATTTTGAATTCCAACCTGGAGAGTTGTTTTAGGTAACCACCAACCAGTGATGAAATTATCTGCCTCGTTTCTCTTATCTTTTTGTACACTATCTTTTGCAAGACCAGGACTAATTTTTATTTCCCTATTGATAATATTAAATTGTCCTTGAATAATACTAGCAACTTCTGAAATAGTCGCAGTATTAAAAGACGTAATATGAAGAGGGTCTTCTGATTTAAAGTCTGTGAAGTTCTCCATCACAGTCTCTAGTGCCTCACAGCAGTCCTCGGCATACAAGAACTGACGTTCCTCTGTACCATCTGTCATCATCTCAAAATCACCTTCTTCAAATCCTTTACGGATGAAGTCTGTAATTACATGTGCTTTATCGTGATCATTTTCAATACCATAAACATTCCAGAACTTAACAGTCAGTCCTTTAAGTGCAGTAGTATAAAGTTCACCAACACGTTTCATTACACCATAAGGTGAGTAACTCATATTACTCATCTGAGATGATGCAAATACAAATCTCTTATTATACTTCTCTAGCAAACCAAAAACATTTGCCATGAGACGAGTATTATTATCAATAAACTGAAAGGTGTTTTGATATTTTTTAAGATACCTAGATCCACCTACATCAAAGGCAAGGAAGAATACAAAGTCTGCTTGCTTGATACAGGACTCCAACCAGGTACTAGGGATTACTGTGAGGTTATACTGTGGTCCAAGGTTCTTATCATATTCAATAACTTCATGACCTTTCTTACGAAGATATTCAGTTAAGTAAGCACCAATCTGTCCACTGGAACCTAGATTTAAAATTTTCATAGTTTTTATTAAGCAGTTAATGTTTCACCCACACCTGGGTCTTCACCTTTCAATCTCCAGTAACAATCAAACTCTGGGTCTTCTGGTGGAATATTTTCTTCAGTCACAATTTTACCGTTATGACAACCTAAACTTGCATGAACAAGATCAAAGTTTTTGGATAGAAGTTCTTTAAATCCAGAAAGTCTATTTTCAAGTCCATGGTATATATTTTGTTTGTTGCCATGAGTTTCCAAAAACAACTCACCAATATTCCCGTCATTAACCCAATCTTTGATGGTTGTAAGAACATTTAAGTCACTACCTTGGCAATCCGAATAATAAAGATTAATAACCTCTACACCTTCTTTCTTTAAATAGTCCGCAAGATTAATTGTTTTAACAGTAATCTCTTTTATAACTTCAGCATTATATCCATGAAAGTCTTTAAATTCCTTGATACCATCACCAAGACTACTAGCAACTCGGTTACCAGTTACATAGAAATTTGCTTCTCCATCTTCCAATGAACAAGCAGCATTCACAAGAGTAAACTTGGGATTATTTGAATATCTATTAGAAAGAGATTCAAACATTTCTGGGTCTGGTTCAAAAGCATAAACTTTATCAAAATTACCAGCAACTTGTCCTAAGGAATGCCCAACATTTGCACCAACATAAACTAGTGTAGTCATCATACCTCCTGAACAATCCACACAGTCTGAACATGAGGATATGAGTTACCATTCTGTAACAGTTTGGTCATCTTAATTCCCCACTCATCAATGATTTCTTTGTGTGCTCTAGATTCCCCATACTTAAAAGTATCAAAATCTGGAGTCCCACCCCAGTCATCATAACCTATAATTGTTCCTGGGACAATCAATTTATTCTCCATCAAGTAATTAAAAGCATACTTTGTTGGAGAATAAATGTCTAAATCAAAATCAACATAGAATGCTGGTTTCAAATCCTCCTGCTTAGATAGTGTTTCTTCTACCAGTCCAGCAACAACATTTACTTTTGTTGGATTATTTCCCATATCCAAAACATTTTGTGCTTTCTCTCTAACTACTTCTGCACATTCTTCTGGTGTTTTGAGAGTTTCATCATAAGACATTACGTTAAACTCGTCTGGAAGAATATCTGGATTCCATGAGTCCTGGAAAATAGGTTCAGCAGTTTCTTTGGGCATACCACTGAATACATCAAATCCATGAAATTTATTCACATGAATTTTATGCTTATTGAAAAGAGCAGAAAGTTCAACCATGGAGTCACCACGGAAGACACCAAATTCGTATATATCGAAATTCTTTAAATCTTTTTTATCAAAAGTATTATAGTCATTGATAACAATGTCCATAGTACTGCGTCTCCAACTAGGCATCTTCAGTCCTCCAGTGATTTATAAAGAATTTGTTCTTGAATCCATTCGTATGTTTTACGAATACCTTCTTCAAGTGTTTGAGCATAATCCCATCCAAGTTCCCTACGTATCACATCATTATTAGAGTTGCGTCCACGAACTCCAAGAGGTCCATCAATATGAATCTTAGAGACTTCTTTACCGGAAACCTTAGCAGCAGTCTCTACAAGTTGATTGATGGTAACCATCTCTTCAGAACCAATATTAACTGGTCCCATGAAGTCGGAGTCCATCAATCTTCTAGTTGCTTCGATGCACTCATCGACATAGAGGAAGGATCTGGTTTGTTCACCGTCTCCCCATACTTCAATAGCACCCCCACCATCTGGGAGATATGCCACTTTTCTACATATCGCAGCAGGAGCCTTTTCTCTCCCCCCATCCCATGTACCCTCTGGTCCGAAGATATTATGATATCTAGCAACACGGACAGGAATTTGGTGGTTACGATTGTAAGCAAAATATAAACGCTCACTAAAAAGTTTTTCCCAACCGTATTCAGAGTCTGGATTGGCAGGATAAGCAGAAGACTCCCGACAATCAGGATTATTGGGATCAAGTTGGTTATGCTCAGGATACATGCAAGCAGAACCAGAATAGAAAATTTTAGTATCGTTTTTTTCACATCTTTCATTCAATTTACGTTGTTCTTCAAGAACATTTAGATTAATACTAACAGAGTTATGCATGATATCTGCATCATTTTCACCACTGAAAACAAAACCAGCACCACCCATATCAGCAGCAAACTGATAGATTTCATCGAATGGAGCAATGTAACGTTCGGGTACAGAGTTATAAAAGTTTCCCAAATACCCCTTGAATCCAAGAACTCGTTTCACAAAAGTTACGTCACGAAGGTCTCCCTGAACAAACTCATTTGCTTCTGTCTCAGAGAACTCTGGACGTTTAAGGTCTACTCCTCGGACCCAATACCCTTCAGAACGAAGTCGTCTAACCATATGACTTCCAATAAATCCACCAGCACCTAGAACAAGTGCTGTCTTCTTATATTCACTCATTTTTTAATCAAAAATTTGATAACACGTAGTATATATTATACTAAAAAAGAGAGGTCTTGTAAACCTCTCTTTAATAATATATTCAGGCTCGCCACCAATTTTATTATTTCAGTTGCTAAATTGGAAAACAACCACACGGAAGGGTTCGATTAAATGAGCTCCACCACTATGTCTTTAACTGGAACATAGAAACCAGGCGGCAACGTAATCACCCGCACCAGTACTTTTAAAGTCAATCCGTGACTCGATTGTAATCATCTTGCAATCTCACTATATCATGTTCATAGCATTCACCCCTTTGCACTTCAAGAAAAGTAATTCCCTCAGTACCACCTTGAAGTCTATGAATAGTTTCTTTAGGTATAAAAAAAGAATCTTCTGGGTATACTTCTTTTAATTCACTATCAATAGTAATAGTTCCTGTTCCGGAAAGTATATACCAAAACTCATCTCTCTTAAAATGTTTTTGAAGAGAGAATCTTTGAAGGGGTTTAATATGTATCTTTTTTATAACAAGATTATGATGTCTTTCATAATCAAGATACCATCCCCAGGGCTTACCTACAATGCTTGACATAGTTTATTTTATACGAGAGGGGGGTCCCGACCAGGGCAGGTTTAGGGTCTATCCGAGACCATGCTTCCTGTGAGGATCGAACTCACCTTAGGCAAATTATGAGTTTGCTGCATTCACCAGATTGCTAAGGAAGCAGATGTATATGCTACTAATTATGCTTGAGTAAGTCAAGTGAATTGTGATTCCATTCACCAAGTGAAACAACTTGGTTTGTTTTGGTAATATACATTTTTACAATTCCATTTTTGTATTCTGGGATTGTCACTACATAAAATAATGATTCGTAAATACCTTCTTTTTGTAATTTACCAATTCGATGACATCCATCTTCTAAAAGATAATATCCATTTTCAAAATCTATTATAACTCCTGGATATTGTGTGTCAACTCTTTCTATAAAATCTTTATGTGGTGGTGGATAACATATATTACTATGTTTTACAATAATAGGTTTCCTATCATCAGATATGAACTTATATGCTTCAGGGACCTTCATTATTTAAATCTCTATACATTTCAATTAATTCATTATCAGCAGGAAGCATTATAGCTTTATCTCCATTGGTATTTTTAACACCAATTGTTTCACCCTGTTCAACTCTTTCAAAAAGTTCTTCCCAGTTTTCTTCCCAATACTCCACAGAATAGTATTCAATATTTGGTTTATTTATCATAAAACCCAGTAGAACACTTCTAAATTATAACACATCCTACGTTAAATGTCTATGAGTTTCTTTCTTTATTTTCTCTTGCAATTTTAATACGTTTTCTCAAATAATCTTCAGTCATCATTTGGTACTTTGCATACTCTGGTTTTATTCTATTCATTACTGTAGACCATCCACTATTTCTATCAGTATGTCTACGTCTAATAAATGCATCATAAATTAAAAGTTCTGCTTCATCTACTGTCATCCAGGTATGCACTTTAGTCAAATTTATAGCATCTTGTTTTATATAATTAAAAAAATCATTCATAGCAAGATATGTTCATTTTAGTACGAGTTTCCAAGCAACTGTTTTACGCAGACCTGTAAATGATCTAGATGTTCCTTCTGCTCTATGGAGAATATTCCCAGGGAATATTATTGCTGAGTTAGGAACAAACTCAGAGTAATGATATGTATCACCTATCTCAAATACTGTCTTACCATCCCACTCTTGTTCCCAACTATCATTAGCATAAAGAAGAAATGTTCTGCCTTGGTCATTGCCATAATCCTTATGAAAAGTACCAGAAGTGCCAAATGGATGACCATTGCAATAAAGAGCAGTTAATTCATATTTTTGATTAGTCTTTTCCTCAATGATGTTTAGAAGATATTCGGTGAAGAAAGAGTCGTCACCCAAGTGCATCATCCAAAATGGTATATTTCTCTTCGGATGTCCTGGTCGATATGAACCATGACCATATTCCCATTTTGGTTGATTCAATTTCTCAAGTATCAACATGAAATCTTTGGGTGAGAAAAAATTATCATACCTTACAATATTATTCATTTTTTCACTTTGTTGCTTCATTAGTCTAATCCCAATTCTTTCAAGTAATCTATCCACCACTGTGGATCTTTATTTATTCTCCAGTTAGGAATAGGTTTACCTTGCTCTATAACATAGTATTCATACAAAGCATCATTTATAGTCTGTGCGATTTCCATATTCCTCTTCCTCATCGTCAACGTCTGCATATACATCTTCCAAGTAGGGTCCTCTTTTCCTTGAAGGTTCTTTTCTGACATAATTCTGTTCTTCGTTAACTGCTTCAACCCAAACAGTAAGTTTCATTACTATGAATATGATAATAAGTGGTAAAAAACACCCAAATAAGACTATCGAATTCATTCTTTTTTTTCTCCTCCTAGATAATTCGATAGTGGATCTACTTTATTTGCCACTATGGAACATGCTCTTTTATAAAACATATTATCAGTATTACCAGATTCCTCAAAAGTTTCCTTTACTCTTACCCAATTTTCGTAGGTGTGCTTATCCATAGAGTTTATTTGATTATTTGATTATTATATTATTTAATAATCAAATAAACTCTATGAAAACAAAATATGTTTATTTCATTACACTACTTAGTATCAAAATCAAGTCTCCTGACCTTTCTCCTACGTCTATTTTCTTGATATTGCAATTCTTTTCTAGAAAAATGACTATCAAGTTTTCTTTCTAAATCGTTGGTAACAATAACAACCTTGTCTAAATCAGCTGCACTGATTTTATCATCCACAATACTCATCTGATTGGGGCATCCGCAAAATTGTACTTTGCTAGTACTTGTTAATTCTGCTCTGCATTCTTTACATCTAATTGTTAGCATTTTATCTCTCCATTTTATAATTGTAATGCATTAAAAAAATCATATTCACGATAAAGAAAATTTAAAATTTAGTTATTACAAACTCCTGAAAGTATATATAAGAACTCAATGTATACTTTTATATAAGCGGGTGACGGGGATCGAACCCGTGACAAGAGCTTGGAAGGCTCGCATGTTACCGCTACACCACACCCGCAATATTAACTATTATCACCAATATATTCTAATAGAAGGCAATCAAGGTTTTCTTTTTGAATCACCCAATCTCTAATTTCATCATATACACAAATTGCATCTACAACTCTTTTTTCATCAACTAATTGATGCATACGATCAATATACTTATCAATTACAATATTACAGATAGCATCAGTCTCTTTTTTATTCATAGAAATAATCCTTTCTGTAATAACGACCAAGTATATTAGAATTATAGTACTTGGGGTTACCATTGTCAAGAGATTCACTTAAAACATTATTAATAAACAATTGTCGAGTTTCTTCAAAATTTGTTTTTCCTTTTGTTTCATGTAAAGAAAGAATCTTTCTCCTAAAGTTTTCTTTTCCAAATTTCTTTACATCTTCTTTTAATTCTGGACAAGACCCATAATACTTTTTCCAATCACTCTCTTGCTTTACCTTTCGTTTTTTTCCTTTTGGAGTTCTAAATGACCAAAAATACTTTCTCCCAATGTACTGTCGTTGGTTTGTGAGATTGGTAATGTGATAAACAAAACCAAAGTTGTCCCGAACATCATCAGTATCAAAAGTTCGTTCCAAGAAAGTCCAAGCGTTTTCATAACTACTCATAGAATACATTCACTGTGGAGTTATTTAGAGTTACTATATAACTTTCAAACTCCACAGAGTTATTATAGTCATAAAAAAACACCCTTGTCAAGGGGTGTTTTTAATCGTTATGTTAGAAAAAATTACTTCTTCTTACGATTACCTTCTAATGCTTTCAATACGTCGGTGACGTTAGCAGCAGAACGAGTACCAAATTCTCTACCCATCTTACCAACCATTCTATTCTTATAAGGATGCTCTCTGTCCATTCTCTGGGAGACTGTTTCCATTTCTCCACCCTTTCTCTTCATTTTTGATTCGGGTGTTGCTCTAGAATACCAATCCTTATTCAACTTCTCTGGGTTGTATCCACCCTTCTCTTGCTTATCCTTATCACCTTTTACTTTTGGACGGTCTGATGAACGTCCACCTGTGATAGCACCTCTGAGTTGATTTGACTGTTGAATGCCTTTGGCTCTAAACTTAGAGAACTTTTCAATGTTCTTTGCTGCTTTCTCTTTGTTTGCAGCTTTCTCTACTGCTTTTTTCTTATCGACATCTTTGTAGGCTTCTTCGATATCTTCATCAGTTGCTTCAGAAAGATCATAACCAGCAACTTCGAGATTTTCAACAAATACGTTGTAATCTTCTACATACTCGTTATACTCTTCGATGATTGTTCCTACCCAAGCAGAAGACATTGCTTCCATCATTGTATTTACATCATCGATATCTTCTGCAAAACTATTTTCTAGAAGATATGATGCGACGATGTTATAAATTAGTTCGTCTTGTGACATTTCCGAAATACTCCCGTTATTGTATTCAGTATCTTCTTTATTTAGTTCTTTGCTTTCCTTCATTTTACGAGTATCACCTCTCATTGGTTCGTCACCAGCACGACGACGTGCTTTGTTTCCGGCACCTCTATCACCATAACCCATTCCCTTATCTTTCTTTACACCATCACCACCTCTTGACTTGATGGCTGGGTCTCCAGGTCTTACATCACCACGAACTCCGACATTGTGTGCAATCGCACGGTCAGTAGACCTATACTTTCCACCACCCTTCTTAATTGTCTGGAAGGTCTTTTCTCTCATTGCTTTTTGACGAGGACCAGGACGCATTGCTTCATCAATGCCCTCTTCCTTGTCATCATCACCTTTTGGATCTTCTTTAACTTTTTTCATTGCTTCTTCTTTGGACATACCAGAAGCAATCATTCTTGCGATACGAACATCATCAAAGTCGTTATCACCATCCTTATCCTGGTCTTCCTTCTTCTCCTCATACATTGAGGAGTATAATTCGGAAATATCATTAACTGTTGATACCGAACCCCACTCAGAATTACCAAGAAGTCCACCAGAAGACTTAAGTGGTGTTGTTGATGGGGTAGACGATGTTATTTGTGTTACTACTTGTAAGTCTTCACTTAAAGTAACTTGCTTTTGAGGAACAGGTGACCCTGTAGACTTGATATGATTTTCATAGATACCAAGACCGTCTGTAATGGTTTTTGCCGTTGTTGGCTTATCTGTTACAGATGCTTCAGAATCTTCAGTAAAAATACCTGTATATAGATTTTGTAACGCACTTAAATCTTCCTTCTTCATTTTCTTACCGGGAAAGTAGTAACAACCGTTATATACTTATATTTAGTATATAAGTATTTTTAAGGATTTACATGTGTCCCACGAAGAAAATCAAGAAATAGACTGCTTCCAGTAATCATATGCGGTTTCTTCTTTCTTAGTTGCTTGATAAGAACGAATTTTTGTTTCACCAGTTTTCTTATCTGGTGCAGCCATATGTGTCTTATACTTCATCGAAGTTGGATTATCTTTCTTTGCTGCTTCAAACCCCTTATGGACTTTTGCTGCATCATCATACATATGCACCTTCTTTGCACCTGCTTTTTTAGCAATAGCATCAGCAACCTTTACTTTCTTCTTACCAACATCAAGATCTTTATTTGATCCTTTACTCATTCCACCAGTGTAGTGAATATTTTTCTTATCAACATTAATTCCATGCTTCTTAAGGTGTCCATGAAACTCACTTGGATTATCAAACTTAGCACGGGCAGTAACTAAGTGGACGTTCTTACCTCTAGAAACTTTTCTCTTAATATCCTTAACTACTTTTTTATTAGATGCAGAAGTTTCTTTGAACTTCTTAGCACTTTGGAACTCACCAAAATCATACTTATGTCCTTTATCTAATTTGTGAGTATTGAATTCCTGGTTACTTAAACTCTTTACTCTCTTTCCACTTGAATCATTTACATGGACTTTTACATTTGGTTTTCCCTTTTTACCATGGGAAAATAATGTTTCATCTACATCATATGCATGAACTGTAGACTTTTTCCTTGTTCCTCTTGCCTTCTCTTCAATATAATCAACGTCTTCTACTGCATAACGAGCATCCGACTTTGATGTATCCATATTCTTCTTTGCTGTTTTAGTAGCAGTGGCATACATTACCGATTTATAATCATCACCATATTTCTTTTTAAAATCACTGGCACGTTTTTTAAGACCTTTAACGATTCTTTCTTTCTCATTCTTTTCAGCATCATCCAATGCTCTTTCAGAAACAAAGTCCTCGTTCTTCATTTCTTTCCAACGTGAATAGATGCCAGAAGCAACACCGTGATCTCCACGTTCTGTTGCTTTCTTTTGCATATCCCATAATTGTTTTTTGGAATATTGATGATTGCTCATTATACTATATGTGTCATCATGTGACATACCGCGTTCGTTTGCTTCATATATTTTTGCAGAGAACATTGGAATTCCAGACTTTTCCCATACCTCTGGTCCATATGAGCACTCGGACTTTGTTTCCATTTTATTACAGAATGGGCAGAACTTTTGATCTTCTGCTCCTTCACCAATTTTAGTTACTACTTTTTTCTTACCATCTACAGATGGAACAAACTCACCATAGTTACCCATAGACTTATCGTTCTTATCTACAAAACCAGAAACATTAGTATCAATTCTCTTTGATGCTTTTACTGAGAGTTTCTTTAGATTGCCACCACCAATATTTGATTCTTCCCTTTCTTGAATATCACCACCTTCTGATTCAAATGACTGATTCATCATTTGCTTAAGTCTCATATTTCTATCACCAAGTCTACCTGCCAATCCCTTATTTCCTGTTGGTGATTTTACTTGTTTTTTCGCAAGTGGATTTTTGATATTAAGATTTGGATGCCCAATATATCCGTCACCAGGACGACCACCAATAACTTCGTCAAGGTTTTCACCTTCTGATTCGTAACCAGCCATTTGTATTGATGGTTTCTTTTTAGCTAGAGGAGGAAGTTGTGCTCCAGATTTCTTTAAGAAAGCATCCTTCTCATTAGGATTAGTTGTACTTTTCCCTTTATTATAAATCTTACTACCTCTCATAGCACCTTTGTGCCCTGGTCCAATATCAAAACTTGCTTCATCTATCTCTTCTTTTGATCGAGGATCCCCACCTCTAGGTTTTTCTGCCTTACCCTTAGGATTTCTATGGTCAGGTTTCATTACTCTTTTTTCTGATGGGGTAACCTCTTCAGAGATAGTCTTATATAAATTAGCAATATCGTTTACAATAGACATACCAATGCACAATGGTTTTCAACTATTTAGTTGTTTTTATAGTTGAAAACCAGAGAATGCATCCTTCTTCATATCTTGCTTAATTCCACCAACTACATAAGACTCTACTTCAGTTTCTTGAGGTGCAACCTGAAGACCCTTAGATGAAATCCAATGCTCAGTCCATGGCAGGGGGTTATTTTTTGCAGGAATATTGTAAATTGGTTTAATCCCAATAGACTTCATTCTGCGATTTGCAATCCATTCCACATATTGATGAAGGAGTTTATCGTTTAGACCAATCATAGATCCATCTTTGAATAAGTATTCTGCCCATGATTTTTCTTCTTCAACACAATTTCGGAAAGCATTAATTACCCACTCTTCTTCCTCTTTCGCAATTTCTGCCATTTCTGGGTCATCTCCTTGATGCCACTTGTTGATGATGTTTTGAGTAATTGCAAGATGCTGATTTTCGTCTCGTGCGATGAGAGAGATGATTTTAGCGGATCCCTCCATAAGTTTGAGTTCACCAAACGCAAACGAGCAAGCGAACGAAACATAGAACCTGATACCTTCGAGTATATTGACATTAGCAACTGCTCTATAAAGTTTGCGTTTTAGTTCACGACGAGATTCTCGGAAACTACCCGCATTATCTTGTGCATGTTTCCAATCATCAGTATTACCATAGTGCTGTGCTGCTTTAATGAATTCATCATAAGCATGAGTAACACTACTTGCACGTTCTAAAATTCGTTCATCATCTAGAATAGTATCAAAAACATCCGATGGATTTGAATATATATTCTTAATGATATAAGTGTATGAACGACTGTGAATCATTTCCATGAATCCCCAGACTTCCATACATGCTTCTAGTTCAGGTAAAGAGCAATATGGAATGAATGCCATGCCAGGACCACGACCTTGAACAGAATCTAAAAGAATTTGATACTTCAAATTAGAAGTAAAAATATGCTTCTGCTCAGGACGCAATGTTTGATAATCAGAACGATCCTTTTGCAGTGAAACTTCTTCCGGTCTCCAAAAGTATCCTAGTTGTTGAGTTGTTAATTTATCAAAGACGGGATACTTGTATGAATCATACCTCTGGATACCCAGAGGTTGACCAAAAAACATTGGTTGTTTTTTACTGTCTGTCTTATTTGTATTAAATACTGTCATTCCTTTGACTATATTGCTAGTGGTCTCGTCTGAGTTTGCTCTAAATTTTACAGGATTCACAGTCTTCTTCTCCTTCTAAACTTAATAGTTCTGTAATTAATTGGTCTACGTTTTCTTTTTCGTCAGTGATTTCGTCTTTTTTATTATCATATGTGTTTTGATAATAAGAAGTCTTCCATCCGTACTTATATGTTTTAAGCAAATCCTGTGCCATGACAGATACAGGGACTTCATTATCAGGATAATTCTCTGGGTTGTAACTCCAGTTACCTGATATTGCCTGGTCAAAGAATTTTTGCATTACAGAAACTACATTAATATATCCATTATTATTAGGCATTTCCCACAGGAGAGTATAATTATTCTTTAGTGTTTGATACTGAGGAACAATTTGTTTAAGGGGCCCTTTTTTGGATTTTTTAATGGACAGATAATCTCTTGGTGGTTCGATTCCATTGGTTGCATTTGACACAACGGAACTGCTTTCTGAAGGCATTTGTGCGGACAATGTTGAGTGCCTAAGACCGTGGGTAGTGATAGATGCCCTAAGAGACTCCCAATCATGTGATAACTCCTGGTTAGTAATTTCATCTACATCTGTCTTATATGTATCAATCGGAAGAATACCATCAGAATACTTAGTGCGAGAAAAGTACTCGCAAGCACCTTTTTCTTTTGCAATTTCATTTGATGATTTTAAAAGATAATACTGAAAGGATTCTGATAATCCATGTACAGCATCCCATGCTTCCTGGGAGTCATAATTATAACCCAACTTGGCAAGATAATGAGCAAGACCAATATATCCTATACCAAGAGACCTACGTGCCTTTGTGGACCTCTCAGCAGCATTTACAGGATAGTCCTGATAATCAATTAGTTCTTCAAGACTACGGACAGAAAGGTCACATAGTTCTTCAAACTCTTCATCAGATTTTACCTTACCAATATTGATAGCAGAAAGAATACAAAGAGCAATCTCACCATTAGAATCATCGATATGATTCAACGGTTTAGTAGGAAGAGTAATCTCTTGGCAAAGATTGGACATCTCAATCTTATCTTTAAAAGAGGAATGTGAGTTACAGTGGTCAATATTCATCAAATAGATGCGACCAGTTTCTGCACGTTCTTTCAAAAGATCTAGAAAGAGTTCCTGAGCACCGATAGTCTTTCTTGGAACAGACTGATTTGATTCATAGTCCACATAGCAAGCGTCAAATGTATCAGTACCAAAAGCATCATAGAGACCTGGTACGTCATGCGGTGAGAATAAGCTAATCTCTCCATTCTGGATGAAACGTTCGTAGAAAAGTTTTGAAATTTGGATTGAGTAGTCAAGTTTCCTCACTCGATTGTCTTCTGTTCCTTTATTGTTCTTGAGAACAATAATATCTTCTATTTCCTGGTGCCAGATAGGAAAGTGAACTGTAGCAGAACCACCTCTGATGCCGTTTTGTGTACAACATCTGACAGTTGCTTCAAACTTTTTAAGGAAGGGGATAACGCCTGTGTGTTGTACCTCTCCGCCTCTGATTTTAGCATTGATGCCACGGATTCTGCCTGCGTTAATACCGATACCAGCCCTCTGTGCGACGTACCTACCAATAGCCATATCGCTGCTAAAGATACTATCGAGGGTGTCATCAGCATCAACGAGAACACAAGATGCAAATTGACGGAGTGGTGTCCGAACTCCCGCCATGATTGGTGTTGGGATGTTGATTTTGTGCTTGCTGATTGCGTCGTAGTATCGTCTGACATAAGACAGTCTTGTCTCCTTTGGGTATTCTGCAAAAATAGTCAAAGCAATCATCATATACATGAACTGGGGTGTCTCGTAGACTTTTCCAGAACTTCGATCTTGGACTAGATATTTATCTACAACCTGTCTTAGACCTGCATATGTAAACAGAAAATCACGATGATGATCAATATAGTTTCCTGCTTTAATAAGTTCATCATTAGTATACTTATTAAAGATACTTTCATCATACACTGATAATCTTACGCATTTTTCAATGTGTTCAAAGAACTCTGGATGGTCCTTTGTCTTGCCATAAAGTGATTTCCTTACAGAAAATAAAAGAAGTCTTGCTGCAACAAATTGATAATTTGGATTATCAAGATTAATTAAATCTGAGGCAGAACGAATCAAGATTTCTTGAATTTCTGCTGTAGTAATTCCATCATAAAATTGAATACCAGACTGCATCTCTACTTGAGAAGCAGATACACCTGCCAAATCTTGACATGCTTCATCAACCATCAAATGCATCTTCTCTAAATGGAGAGGTTCTGTCCTACCATTTCTTTTAACGACTCTTGTTCCGTTGGTCATATTTTCTTCCAATTAGTAAATTTAAGTTTTGCCTCTAGTCCAGAGAATACATTTGATTCTATCACACACATAACATCAAGTCCAGATAATACCATATCATTGATGTCCTTTTCTTTAATATTTGATGGCCAGATTACTACAGAGTTTCCACTATTGATGGTTTTATCAATTCGTTGGAGGATTTCTCTATTACGTGGTTCGTTATCGTAGACCCAAACAGGATTGCTAATCCCCCAGTCACTAATATTAGCATCAGCTCCACACATAGCAATTGAGTTGCGAATAAACGTACTATCGAATGGTCCTTCTGTAATGAATACTGGGTCATCTTTTCTGATTTTATCAAGTCCATATAATTTAGGTTTAGTATCATCTAGAATAATAGTAATATATTTAATTTTTGATTCTTTCTGTAAACTTCTTCCTTGAAACCCAAAGATTTTTCCTTCATATCTTAGAGGAATAATGATTCTTGGTTCTTCGTTATTTAAGTTATCGAAAGTATGTTTTTGTTTATTAGTCCAAGTTTTGAATTTTTCACAATAATACAAATCACGAAAATATTCCTGTGGGATTTTTCTTTTTTCTAAGTATTGTCTTGCCAGATGTTCTTTATTTAGTTCTTCAATATTTGGCAAATCGAATGTTTTTTTGGAGAAATCCGGTTTTTCAAATTTAAAATCAGGTTTCTTTGTTTGACTTCCCTTTCCAGTCAAACCTTTCTTATATCTTTCCATCACATACTGGTCATAAAGAACAGGATCGATGTCCTTTAAGAAATTAGTAAATGTCCTAGATGCACCACAATTGTGACATTTAAAGTTATGATCATTCTTTAGTTTATAAAGATACCCTCTTGCCTTATTCCTATGCTTCTGCGAGTCTCCGCAATAAGGACATCTAAAGTTGTAAAGACCTTCTTTTTTCTTTGCAAATTTCACTAAACGAGAAGAAACCAATCCAATATACTTGGAATCAACAATACTCATCCAATAATCTCAACGTGCGTTCCCTCTATATTACTGACCTTTTCAGTTGGTGTCAACAATTTGAAGACAGGAGGGAACACTTGTAATACTGTCACAAGGGTTGTCAAGACAGCAGAGGTAGCAATGACAAACCTAGCATTGCTTTCTGTTTTCTTTTGAACCTTGCTAATTCGCTCATGCATCATATCCATATCTCTCTGTTGCCTTTCCTTCATCTCTTCCAACATACCGATGATGAGTTTATCAGCACGTTCAGATTCATCTAAACGATTTTCATGGCGCTCCAAGATTACAGCAACTCTATTGCTGTTTTCTGAAATTGTACCTACTGCTCTTTCGAGCTTGTCAAGCATCTCTTTAGAGAGATCTTCATAAATGCTCAGTTTACTTTCCAAAACTGCTAATCTACCAAGACCAAGTGCCATTACTTTTTATTCCAGAGTTTTCTATATCCTGTACCATAAATGTAATTTTTAGTTTTCCTCCTTTTTACAGGTGGATCATCACCTGCTTCAACTGTTCCTGCGATTTTACCGGCAGAAACAGAATTAGTTGGCGCAGCAACTGCCATTTCCTCCCTAATGATAAAAATTAATTTATCTATTTTATCCATCATTAAACACTCCTTAGGAATTCCATACATTTTTTATCCACTTCTATATCATGAATAGTAGTGTGTGGGTACTCAGGCAACCTTCCAAGATAAACAACAAATGTTTTAACTATTTCCCAATATTCTTTTTCAAGTTTATAAAATAATAACGGTGTAGTTGCATCACCAAAAACATTATAGAGAATTATAAAATGATTAATAAGAAGGTGAGCTTTTAACTCACCTTCTTTTTTATATCGTTTCAATAATCTTTTTATCCACTTAAACCTTTTCAGGTCCTCATAAAAATCATCCTTTGTAACAGCAGCAGGATTTTCATAATGCTTTATTGCAAATAAAAGATAATTATCTTCGTTCAACTCATTAAATAACATATTCTAATTTATAGTTTAATTATTCAGCAAACTTAGCATCATCAGCAGCATCACCGGTAATTGAACTACCAGCAACTAATACTTCATGCTTGACTCTAAGATTGCCGTGATTATCAACATAGGTTGTCATTCCAACCCATCCAGCATGTGATACTGCATATGCAGTGGTGGCAGCAACTCCAACCTCAGTTGCATCTACACCAAAAATTTCAGTAGCAGAATAGTTACTATCTTCTACTGTATATTTTGGTTGTTCGGACATGTTGTATGCCTGTGTTAATCCCGAACCATCTGTAATACCAGAAGCACTAGCAAGAGTTACTTGAGTAGTAGAATCGACTGACTTAATTACACCACTACCATATGATCCCATAGAAATAACTAACCCAGGGACAACACCATTACCTGAATTCCAAGTAGTGCCATTGCCAGTAATAACACCTTCAGTGGTGATGGTAGTAATATTTCCTGTTGAATATACGGTATCCTGTTTGCCCCAGAGTGCCATGTTAACCTTTCCGTAAAATTTTTCCTAAACTTATTTATAAAAACATCCACATACAAAAGGAGGAGAAAAATATCTCCTCCCATTATACTTTAAATATTATATTAGTTAGAAGATGCCTCTTCATCCCTTGAAAGAATTGCCTTTTCAACTACCGCAAGTAGTTCATCGTCCATAGTAGTCTTAGTCAGTTTAACTGCTTTATTAAGAATCACTAGACAAATCTCAACTAACTTTTCACCAAGTTCCTCGTTCTCGGGAATCTTAGCAACTGCGTCAGAAATAATTTTTGATGCTAATGGAAGTAAAAATGAAAACATAATTAACCTCATATTGTTTTGAATTATTTAGGACAATTAATCAAATAATTTACCCCCGGTAAACAATTACACTCAGCAGTTCCACGCTCTAAGTGATTTAGACAGACGATCTTCACCAGTATTATTAGATGGTTTCTGGCGCTTACGCATTCCCTTCATTCTAGCACAGAATGATGCTCTTCTCTTGTTACCTTTCTTTTTGGATGGTGCTTTTAAGTCAGAACCAGGATTCTCTGCTTCATAAGACTTGCGTCCTTTCTCATTGAGTCCACCTGATTCTGACTTACCGGACTTTTTTGTCCATGCTGCTCCTTCCCATAGACCTCCTTGAATTTCAGAAAGAAGGTTAGAGATTTCTGGGTATTCCACAGAATTCTTAATTGTTGTTCCTCTAGTAGATCCACTCTGAGAGGAGACAGATCCAGGTGCTGGTTTCACAACTTTAGGTGCTGGTGGTTTTGGGACTGAACCAGCTGCTGGTTTCACAACTTTAGGTGCTGGTGGTTTTGGGACTGAACCAGCTGCTGGTCTCGTAAAACCCTTCATTAGTGGGTTAGGAGTTTTTGGTTTTAGTTGATTACCAAACCTAGAACGAGATGCTGCCATACCATACTTTGCAGCAAGTTTTGGATCTGACTTACGAAGTTTATCATAAGTTGCTCTAGTTTTTACATCTGCTTGCTGTCTTGCAGTAGGAGATGGTTTAGATAGTGCTGGTGGATTGTTAGATGCTGGTGGATTGTTAGATGCTGGCTTATTGACGGTAAGCTTTTGACCACTATCAACACCTTGACCAGGCTTGTAGTTGGGGTCTGCCCTACGGCGACCAGCGGTTTCTGCGCCAATCTCACCTTTGGTTACAGTTTTTCTAGTACCAACACCCTGTCCCCTGCGCCTATTAATATCATCATAAGACTTCTCGTAACTTACAGCAGAATTTCTTTGTGATGCGTTACCAAACATCTTCTGTCCAAGTCTTACTAATTGACCTAAAGCTCCAGATTTTGGATCATCAGCAATTCCTTCAGTAATCTTTTTCTTCATCAAAGGATTCGTAGTCTGATTCGTTCCTCTAGTACGATCTCTTTCTTTTTTTGCAGCAGCAAGTTTTGGATTTGCCTTTGCCCAAGCAGACATGCGGTCTGCCTTGGAGGCATTTGCCATCCTATCTCTAGATGATGCCGCAGGTTTAACAGGTGCTTGAGGTCTGACAGATGCTGCAGGTTTAACAGGTGCTTGAGGTCTGACAGGTTTAACAGGATTAACAGGTTTATCAGATGCTGCAGGTTTAACAGGATTAACAGGTTTATCAGATGCTGCAGGTTTAACAGGTGGTTTAGATTTATTTGTACCTGCACCCGTACCAAAAAAATCTGTATTAGTTCTGCGTTCTTTACTATTTTTGTCTATTTGTGTTTGTGCAGCAGGTGTAGAAGCACGAGTCTTAGAACCATTGTTGGTGGGTAGTTTACCAAAGTCTTTACTGGTCGGGTTTAAGAACGTAGCGACTTTGTTTATTCTCTCCCGATTTCTAAAAGCTGCAGGATTGTTCTTGGGAGTCTCACGTCTACCTCGGAACAGGTTTCCGAGACTTGTAGTCACACCCTGACCAAGATCCCTACCCATGTTGGTAAGTGCTCTACCACCTCTATAACCAGCATCGGTCTCTTTGTTTGTTTTTGGAGCAGGTGTTACTTCATACAATGCCAACTTTTTCTCTAACAGCTGACCTAAAGAATATTCTTCACCCATAGGAGGATTGATAATAACTTTATTCTTTCCCTTCATTATATCAATAACTTTCTTTTCTTGTTTTTTCTCTTCTATCTCAGATAGAAATTCTTCAAATAAAATTTCATCTCTCCAACTTGAATAAGATTCCATTGGTTTCTCCCTGTCTTTGATTAGTTTTTCTCTCATTTTTTTATCCTTTCTTGCCTTCTGCCCAACGGATTCATCAGAAGATGCAGAGGTTTCCCCAGCAGCAGGTAGTTTTTTTGGTCCTGCAGGAGGTAATTTAGGAACAGAAGGTGAAAGTTTTTTAGTTTCTGGTGTTCCAGAAATCTTTGCTTGTGGTTTTTCAATCACAGAAACATTTACTTTCTTAACTCTCTGATTATCTTGTTTTGGTTTTTTAGGAACACCAGCAGAAACAGATTTCTTTGGAGTTGATTCTGATTTCTTTTCAGATCCAGAAGAAGGCATCAATCTCTTTTGTCCTTCATCTTTCCTTTTTATTCTATATGGTTGTGAAGTTCTAGCAGTAGTAGATGGTTCTGCGACCATCTTTTTCTTAGGTCTTCCAGGGTTACCTGGTTCTTTCTTATCTGCTTGCTTTGCTTCTGCTTCCTTCTTTTGCTTATCTAACTTTCTCTTTTTCATAAGTGCTCTTGCACCATGAAAAGCAGCACCAGCAACTCCACCAGCAAGTGATGCAACGTTTTCACCTGCCTTCTGCATTGCAGTGGCACCACCTTCTTTAGAACTGATTGTTTGTATCTTCACATTACGTAAAGACTGTTTTGCTTTCTCCTTACTCTTATCTACATCTTTTTTACCTTGCCCCTTAAGTTTTTCTAATTGTCTTTTTTTCTGATCTTCATACTTCTCTTTCTTAAAAGCAAGTTGTTGTTTTAAATACTCAGTATAGTCAGATTTCTTTTTCTTATCTTCCTTTTTTTTATCACCTCGCAAGTCCGCAATGACCTTATCTCCTGCTTTCTTTTTATCAGCAGCAGTCACTTGTTTTTCGTAAAGGTTATAATCCCAACTAGTCATTTTTTACGAATTAGCTTTTTTCTATCTTTATTTATCGTTTTAACAGTATCACCAAATAACCTAACTCGTTCTCCTGGTGTAATTTTTTGCACATGATTAAGATACTCTGTAGTTCCAATTTCATAGAACTCTCTAACATCTTTCAACCAACTTTTAAACATTACCTCATCTTCCGTTACACATATAAGATAATTTGCACCTCTCCTTATAACTTCACCAATTAAACCAGTATTTAAGTTCTCAACAAAAGAACCAATCTCATATAACCCATTTTCCTTATAATTCCACCTCAATCCATCTTCATCCAACTCTGGAACAATTTTCCATGCTTCTGTTTTAGATGACACATTCATATTTTTTCTTAATGTATCAAACATCTGTTTCGATACTCCAGTATCAACACCAGGTGGGATACCTATTTTAAATTTATCAAAATCATTCATAGCAACAGAAGTTCTCATGAGTGACGAAGAACCTGGGTCTTCAACATCACTATCTGGATCTTTCATTCCAGAAGAAACTACCTCAACACTGTTAAAGGAATAAGATTCCCCATTTGCTTTATGAACTAATCCTTGAAATTCACCTAACCTATCTTGACCAACAACAATAACTACTTCGGTATATCCATCATTATAAATGGAAGATAATATATCAAAGATAGTCTTGCTTTCATCATTATCAACAATATAGTCAGCATAAGATGGAAATAATAATTGAAGATACTGAACCTTATCTGCAGCACTCAACGGATTGGACAAGTCGTCCTGTATTCTACTAGGATAAATTCTATACTCATATCCTCTTCTTTTTGCTTCTCTAAAACCTGCTTTCAGTAAAGACTCATGATTTTTTGATGGAGGATTAAATCTTCCAATAGTCACAACAACACCATTCTCTTCCGGTACTTCTTCTTGTGGTTCAGGTTGTTGCTGTACTTTCCCCTTCTTCTTTATTTCTTCACCAGGTATACCGTCCTTAGATACAGTATCACCTTGACCATAATACTTTAACTTACCACCAACAGTTTTTGCTACAAAATTTCCTTGTGCATCGTACCAATCACCATGACCATTTCCAACAAGTCCACGGTTCTTTGCTTCTGTAGATGCTAAAGTCTCTACTGCTTCTGTGAAAAAATTGGCAAAACTCTTCATTATTATACTACTTTTAAGTATTTATAGATTATTATATAACAGATTTCTAAATGACATATCATCTAAATTATACTTACTGGACTGAACAGTGGCAGATTTCAAAGTCAAAGTTGGACTAAATGTTCTTTTTGAATTACTTGATTTTCCCCTAATGATTAAATCTGCGGAAGAAGGATTAAACTGTGGTATTTTTATACCCAATGTTTGATTTAAATTAGCAATATCTTTTCCCATGGTATAAAATCCACTTCCTTTTATTTGAATATAATTAATTCCCTTTGCGTTGTAATAGTTTATAATATTAGAAATCACATCTTTTCCAGATGCTATTTTTTTCGTTGGAAATGGGGTACTTTGTCCTGTAGATTCTGATAAAAGTTTGTCATAAAATAATATTTTACTCATACTATCATCAGTAACTATTTGACGTAAATCTTCACCAGTTATCGATTCATTTGGTAATTTCCAAAGTTCTGTAATTTTTTTCCCAACATTATATTGAGTAAACATTTGATTATATAATTCAACAATTTGTAGAGGTTCTTGGCCTGTTACTTTAGGAATCCAACTTCTACCATCAAATGTAACTGCCTTTTGCCCAAAGTCAGCACCAGTGCTTGTCTTAACTTCAACTAAAAGATTTTGTCTAGGATTACTAGGGAAAGGTATTGTTAAGTCAGGACCACTTCCAAACCCTGCTGTATTAGGAATTCTTTTGAAGATAGCCTTTAATTTAGTCCGTAAAGACTGTTCATATTGTTTACCAATCAATGCAACATTTGAATGCATAAAAAAAAACTCCCTAGTTTCATATATTTAGAAACTAGGGAAGAATATTTAGATATTAATTAAACATCACCTTCTTGACGATTCTCAGAATAGTGGACATCAAAATCTCCACCAGGATAACGTGCTTTGAGTTTATCAACATTCATCTCAATGACTTCATCAAGAGAAACATTGAGTCCCATACATGCCTGTGCAACATACCACATGACATCACCTAGTTCACGTTTGAGATGAAACAGATTCTCTTCGTTTACTGGTTTACCTTGAAAGATAATCTTCTTTATAACTTCAGTAAACTCACCTGCCTCAGCAGACATTCCTACAGCAGCAGTGAGGAGACGATGTGTTTCAAATCCTTCTCCACGAAGTTCTTGAATACGATACTCAAATGCATCAGCATTTTTACTTGGTTCTGATGTAACAGCATTCACAAACTCAAGGTATGCATCAGTGTTTACTTTACTAGTCATGAAAATCAGGAATAAATGGTTCTTGGCAATGTTCGGGCAGTTCTTGTTGTGTTGGAATCTTTTGACCACCAACTTCAATATATTCTACTTCCTGCCAACTGCCTCCAACACCACCGTCCATATTGACGACAATATCTTTGGTAGGAAGTTGCTTAGTAGAATTTACATCAATGATATCACCTGGAAGAGGAATGAAACTATAATAATGCCCATCCCATCTAGCATTTCTCATGTGCATGAGATTGACTGCATCTTTTCCAGTACTGCAGTCGGCAATCTTTTCTCCTCTAGGATTAAATACAGAATAGTATCCGTTCATTAGAATTTAAATCCTCCAAACTTGTCACTCATCGATGCATTTTCTTTTTCATTATCATACTCCTCATCTTGACCAGAGTCAAGTAAATCTTTCTGAGCACTTTGCTCAACATCATATAACCTCATCTTTGCTCTATCAATACCAACTACGAATCTTTTATTCATTGTTGGATCGTTATACCGGTTCTTCAATTGCTTCACCATTATTTGGCCAAGTTGTTCAAGTTCCTCAGTAGAGATAAGGGCAAACATAAGATCAGCAGTAGCAGGGAGACCAAAGGACTCACTAGTGTCAGTAATGTCAACATCAGAGCTACCATAACCAGAACGAGTGGTCTGGGTGGCAGATACGATAGGGACCTTGGTTTCAACAGCCAACCCTCGAAGCTCTTCTGCAATAGCCTTAATATATGAATATGAATTAACAGAAAGATTACCGCGATATCTTTCGGAAGCACATATATTAAGGTAATCAATGAAAACAATATCAGGTCTAAATGACTTCTTAAGTGCAAGCTCATTAAGAAGTGCTCTAAAATGTCCACTATGTGCGCTCGCAGTTGGGTATTCTTTGATGATTAAAGTACCTTGACTTTTCTTACTAATCTTATTTACTTTAGTTTCAAACATTATCTTAGGTAATGTTTCAATATCCTGAATATTGACATTCAAAAGATTTGCATCAATACGTTCAGCAATCTTTTCTTCAGCCATTTCCATTGTGATATACAAAACATTTTTATTTTGTAAAAGAGCAGCAGCGGCAACATGACACATAAAGAGAGACTTACCCACACCAGTGCCTGCAAGAGCAATATTAAGAGTTTTATTAGGAAGTCCACCCTTTGTAATCTTGTTGAAGAATTCCAAGTCAAACGGAATCTTCTCCTCAGTCTGGTGGTAGAAATCATATCTTTGCTCATAGTCCTGAAAGTAATCATGACCAATATTATTATCAAATGATACTGCTAACGCATCTTGAAGAATACTTGGTATAGCATCACGACTTTTCTTTTCATCTTGTCCATCTGCAATCTTAATAGATTCCATAAGTGCAAGATATATTGCTTTATCTCTACACCATTTTTCAGTAGTGTCAGTTAACCACTTTTCTTCTACCTCAGTATTATCAAGTTTTGAAACATATTCACAAATAGTTCTATAGGTTTCTTCTGTAATGTCAGTTCTCTTTTCTGCTTCAATCAAAAGAACTTCTTTAGTTGCAAGTTGTTCATATGCAACAATAAATTTACAAATCTCCTCAAAGACTACTTTCTCATGAAGGTTTTCAAAATATTCATCTCTAATAAAAGGTAATACTTTTCTGCAGTAATCATTGTTGAAAAGTAAATTCCTAAGAATAGTAGTCTCAATATGTTCCATTAGTTATAATGCAAGTACGAAGTAATAATATATTTTGGTCTATCAACTGGTTCATTTTCCTTATATGGAAAAGTCCATGTTGAAGGGAATATCACCAATCTTCCCTTTGTTGGATAAATTGTTTTATCACGAAATTGCAACTCACCACCATTTTCAACATCATTTAGAAACCAAATAAAACCAAGAAATCTCTTTGACGTGTTTTCATTGTAGGTATCTACGTGAGCATTAAAAGCATCATTGCCATCATTATTGTATCGTATAATTTTCAAATGCTCAAATGAATGGTCTTCGGGAAAAACTCTACAGTCCATTGCATCATAATATTCATCTCTTTTTTGGATTATTTTATTTACAATATGCTGATGAAGAATACCTGTTTGATTTGTTAACTGTTGATTCTCGGTTAAATTTACATAAGTAAAACTTGGTTTTTTTTCCTTGTCAACTCTTTGATGTTTATCCTTATTTGTTTCAAAAGTTTCAATTAAATAGTCACATATAGTTGGTTCAAGATGACCTTCATCTACATGTATAAACTCATTTAAATTAACCATAACTAAATTCGCCTTTTGCAATCACATCAAGTTTTTGCATGACTTCTGGAGTAAAGTATTGTTCTGGGTCTTTTAAAATTGCTTTGGCATAAACTTTCTTGCCGTTCATTTCATAACGACCTGCAACGTTTTTCCAAAGTCCTCCAATCTCACCCAATTCAAGAAGACCATAATATCGATCAAGACCACGTTCATCATAATATAGACGTATAGTTACCTCTTTATTCTCCTTACTTAAACGTGACTTAGCAGTCTTTGCTTTGATAAGATTACCAATGACTTCTGTTCCATCCTTCTCTTTCTTTTTGCTGAGATAGATGATTGTACTTGCTGCATACTTGAGACCAGAGCCTCCTCCCATTTCCTTTGTAGGGACATAAGAACCAATGACATCGTAAGTGTGGTTAGTGACGATCATTGGTATCTTAGCCTGTCCCAACTTCAATGTCAACATCCTGAAAGCACCTTTAATCAGTTGTGATTTTGTCATATCACGAACCTGTTTATCATCTAAAGCGTCATTAATCTCTTTATTAGTAGAAAGCATCCCCAAAGAATCCAAAACAAACATACAAGGTTTGCGTTCATCTTCAGATTTTTTTAAATAAAGATCAACTGCTTTAAGTGTCTTAGTTCGGAATTCTTCAATAGTGACTACATTAACAACCACCAATCGGTCTAGTGGAATCCCTCTACTTGCAAGAAGAGACTTGTTAACAGCGGCTTCAGTGTCAAAATATAAGCAATACCCATCAGGATTAGAATCCAAGAAGTTTTTGACGACGGCAAGAGAGAAGAAAGTTTTGCCAGTACTAGACTCCCCAGCAATGGCAGTAATCTTATCCCCAGAAACACCACCAAATAAACTACCTGAAACAACTCCGTTAAAGATGTACGAACCCGTGTCCACGTAAGTTTCTGTTTCATCGATGTCCGCTGCCAGCTTTGTGTATTCTCCTCCAATTTCATTTACAATATCTTTTAAAAAGTCCATTAAATTACAAATCCAAATTTTTCACGAGCAATTTTTTTATAAGCACCACCAGGATTATCCTCACGAATTTCCCTGATGATTTTTAATTTTTGATAGAGAGCAGTATCTCCTCCTAAACGTAATGCAGATATAATCGTATTAAGTTCTTTATCGTTGATAGGTAATTCCATTAAGAGAAAAAAGATTCTAGTGTTACAGTTTTTTCGACTTTCCAACCAATAGCATCAAGGATAACCTTCATAGGGTCCAAGAATGCTTTATTGAATTGTAGTTCATAATCAATATATTTGTCCAGTCCCAATTCGACTGGAAATTCTTGGATGTAAGAGATAACATTTTCACGAATTGGATTGGGAAGTTTCAAATAACAAAATTTAATCTTTTCACCATTTTGGACAAGAGCATATTTCTTATCTAACTTCTTTTCCTTAATATAATGATTAAACAACAAAGCACCACGAACATGGATTGGAGTCCCCTTTCCATAAATTGTTGCATATGCTCTATGTTTCATTACATCAGATGCAGTTCTAGGAAAAGAAATTTCCTCTGGAGCAAAATTATTAAATTTTTCCCTAGATTTTTCAATAAAATTAATTACATCATCCTCACTACCATTCATCATCAACTTCAAACCATCCTTAATCATTTGACGACAGGGGGCAGGAGTGGATGATTTGACTGCTTCTAAACCCATAATTTTTAGTTTTGGTTCATCATAACGAACACCCTCACTATCCCAGACATTAAGAATGTATCGTTTCTTAGCAGTCCAGATTCCACGGTCAGCAATGTTCTCCCGTTTCATCTGCATCTTTTGATCGTATGCATTTACGTAGTTGGCCAATTCTTCGTAAGAACTCTCAATATAAGGCTCAAGTTCCATCTTACAGATCTTATCAAGGAACCCCACAATCTTCTCACTACTCTCCTTTCTGCCTTTGTATACACGGTCAACCAAAGGACCAAGATTAAGGTAGATGGAATCAGTATCAGAAGCAATAACATAATCTGAGTTATCCGTTTTCAACAGTTTATTTAGGTAGTGATTCATCTTACTTTCTATCCAACGAATTGATACCTGCCCAGACAAAGTAATTGCTTCTGCGTTTGCTAGTTTATAATACCTGAAGTATTGATTACCAATAGCACCATAAGCAGAATTAAGAGAAATCTTCTTCGCCATTTGAATGTTGTTACATCTAGCGATTTCCTTTTCAAGTGCTTTAGTAGGAGTCTTCTCATACTCTTGCTTTGCCGCAAGCATTCTTTTTTTGAAGATGACACGTTCTGCATACATTTTCTCCATCAATTCTGGAAGAAATCCCTTGACATCTTTTCTATACATTGCACCATTAGGACACACTGAATAGTCTTTATACATTTCAAAAGTTATTTCCTTTTCAAGAATTCTATTAACAGTTGCTTGTGGATGTTTTTCCTCAAGTAACGTCTCGGGTGAGATGTTGTACTGCATGATAAGATGAGGATAGAGAGAGTTAAGGTCAAAAGAAACAACCCAGTCATACTTTCCTGGAATCGGTTCCTTGACATATGCTCCTGCATATTTTTCATTTTTTTCACTCCTATCTTTTGGTGGAATTACTATATTCCTTTTCTTCAGATAGTTGTAGATGATAGCATCCCATGTTCTAACTTGAAAGAAAACATCATTATAGTTAATCTTTGCATCATATGCCATAGTCATACAAAGTTCAATCAACTTCATTTTATCTTCTAGACGGTCAACAAGTTCAACGTCTTTGATATTGTAGTCAACAAACTTCTGCCAATTTCCCGTATAGAAGTCCCTAAAGGTCTCAAACTCAGAGTGGTCAAGTTTCTTCTGACCAAGTTCCACAAATGCAATGTGGTCAAGACGATATGATTCCTGTGCTTTATAAGTAAACTTCTTATAAAGATCCAAATAATCAATCACAGAAACTCCAGCAATCTCATAGGATATTTGCTCTCTACCCTGAACAACAAATTCCCGTTTTCGGACATTTTTCCATGGAGACAACCGACGTGCTTCTTTTGTTCCCAGAAGTCTTTCAATCCTTCCTGCAATGTATGGAATATCATACAATTCACAATTCCATCCAGTAATTGCATCGGGAGTATCATATTCCCAAAATGCAAGGAACTGTTTAATCAAATCTATTTCATCAGAACATTTTACATACTTTACATCTTTACGAGTATTATTGTATTCACGTCCATTTGCAAAACAAATAATTTGTTTGGTCTTATAATTCTGAAGAGTGATTGTAAGAAGTTCTTCAGCACATTCAAAAACATTAGGAAATCCAGATTCAGCAGAAACCTCAATATCAATTGTAACTAATCGAACCTTACTAATATCAAATTTAATTTCTTCTTCAGGATATCTATCTGAAATATATTGTGCTTTATAATTATCATTCCCATAAACAGAAAATCCTTCTACTTCAGAATACTTCTTAAAAAATTCTCTGCAATCTAAAATTCCTCCAGGAAGAATTGGTTCAACAAAACTTCCATCGAGAGTTTTAAAATTTGTTTTTTTCTTTGAAGTTACAAAAAGAGTTGGTTGAAACTCTTCTTGTGTTTGGAAATACCTACCGTCTTCATAACCACGGACCAAAATTTTATTGAATTTTTCATAGACGTTGGTATAAAATCTCATTTTGTAAGTTCTTTGTACTTTTCAAGTAGTTCATTATTTGGTTCAGTAAGAGTCAAGATCTTATCTGAGCATATAGCAAATTCAGTTCCTTTACAAAAACCAGATAACCATGGGGCAAGTGTGCCATTAGACTGATCTAAAATAAAAGGTTTAGTAAGTTTACAGTTTGGGTCTCCTATTTCTGCTGGAACTTCTTCAATCAGGCTTATTAATATTTGATTGTTCATCAGGTATAGAAGCATCACTACTGGTTCTTCCATCTGAAGTTGTTGCTGTTGCTGTTCTTCTTCCATTCATTCTCTCCTCATAAGATTTTTTTACTATATCAATTGGTTCGACTATAGTAACAACCCAATCTTTATCTACTGGGATTGTTGTTTCTGCAGATAGTGGAATCCAATTAGTAAAAGATACAGAAAAATCATCAGATTTTTCAGCATCTACTACAGATTTATTACTGAACAATTTTACTGCTACTGGGTTTTCAAAAATAAGAGCAACAACATTGCCCTCATCATCAACATATTCTTTGATATCTGCAACTATATCTTCACCAGATTTTAAGATAGCAAGTTTAATAGACATACTCTAAAGCACCTTCATGCAAATTTTAGCAATAAAAAGGGGAGGTGTCAACTGGTTTTTGCCAGTTACCTCCCCGTCTGCGACGACGATATTCAATTATATTTAGTATTTATTTTTTAGGTGTCATCCAATATGCTCCGAATGATGTTGCTGAGATTGCTGCGATGATTGCTAGAATTTCCATGGTTCAGGAGGTATTAGGACAGAACAGGATACAGTACACCCCAACTAAAGAGAGATGCTGCTGTACCAAAAAGTATGGTAGTCATGGTGAAGTTCATAATGGTCTCCATCAGATTACATAATTATATAGATTATACTGTATCACTATGATACACTTCTGTATCAACCGCAGCAAAAATTTGTTACCAATCAATAACATTTCCAATAATCCAAGACTTCATACCGAATGGTGTATCGACAATCAAACTTTGAGTTAGTGTTGCTACCTCTTTTGGTACAACTAAACAGAATCCAATACCAAGATTGAATACATTACGCATCTCACTCTCAGCAATGTCTCCTGCCTGCTGAATCTTATTGAAGAGTTCTGGTCGTTCCCAAGCAGAGTAATCAACATCAACTGTAAGACCTGCTGGAAGGCATCTAGGAAGGTTCTCTGGAATACCACCACCTGTGATGTGTGCCATGCCTAGGATAGGAACCTCATCCAATAGGTGCTGGATTAGACGGGCATAGATTGTGGTAGGTCTCAGCAGTTCTGGCATCTCTTTATAGTAGATGTAATTTCTCCACAGCATATCATTGATGAGTGTATATCCATTACTATGAAGTCCACTGCTCTCAATACCAATGACTACATCACCAGGTCTAATGTTACTGCCATTAACAATATCATTCTTCTCTACGACACCAGTACAGAAACCAGCAAGGTCGTAATCATTTGTTCTGAAATGTTCGGCAGTTTCTCCACCAATAAGTTCCATCCCTGCCATAGTACAACCAATATTGATACCATATACAATGTCACTGACATTAGTATCGATTGATTTGGCAGAGATATAGTCTAGAAAATATAATGGTTTAGCACCAGAACATATAACGTCATTGACGCACATAGCAACGAGATCCTGACCAATAGTGGTGTAATCATTAGCAATCCTACAGATATTAATTTTAGTTCCAACACCATCAGCA